>Ga0209702_10001892_pt1 | contig 38170 bp, 34 predicted proteins | sample FRY01_FD_187210 | JGI IMG/M metagenome (GOLD analysis project Ga0209702, IMG submission 187210) | Freshwater microbial communities from Lake Fryxell liftoff mats and glacier meltwater in Antarctica - FRY-01 (SPAdes) (version 2) | ecosystem: Environmental > Aquatic > Freshwater > Ice > Glacier...
GATCGGGTCGGGTGACTACTTCTACGGCATCGCAGATCACGAGGAGGCCATGAGGCACTACGCCGAGGCGGCTAAACTCGATCCCCGGAGCTCCCACGCCGCCGTCAGTATCGGGGCACTGTTGATCCGCCGCGGATCGGTCGAAGAGGCGAATCCCCGCTACCTTCGCACCTACGTGCGGGCTCTCGTCGCGAACGGGCGAGGGGAAGAAGCAAAAGCGAGCGCCGCCCTCGGCCTCGAGTCCGTCGCGACCCTGCGCGCGACCGAGCCGCTGGAGAAGCCCTGGACGACAGGGGGAACTCGACAGCCTGACGAAATGGTTCGGCGGGATCGCGGGTGCCCCGGAACCGTGAACGGAAGGCCTCAGCCATCGACAGGAGAGGATTCCTTCCTCTACCCCCTCAAGTATCGTCCAAAGACCGCATCCGGATCATCCGGGGCGTGCCGGTGAAAGGAAATGGTCCGGCGTCCTGCGAGCGATTCGGGCGGATAGGCACCCGGCGGCTCCTGATGGAAACCTTCGTCATGGATCACTGCGATCCCCATCTTTTTCAGGCAAAGCCCGACCCACATGTCGTCCGGAGTGTCGAGGGGCGGTGGTTCGTTTTCCCTAAGCAGGGCCCCCAGGCCCGCGCGATTCATTGCCATGCCGCCGCCCATCGTGATGTAGTCATACCCGCCTCCCGGAAGATCATGCCCGTAGCCGTAGCGCTGGCCAACAAAGAGCGGCTCATCCCGACGGCCCGAAAAGGAACCGAGCGCCTGAAGCAACCGCGAAACGGAGAGCAGGGTATCGTCATCGACAATCACGAACCACTCCCGCTCCCCATGATGATCCATCAGGTGCCGCGCGATCGCATGGAACTTTTGGCCATGGCCACGCGATGAGTTCGGAACACCGACCGGGATCGTCGGGATCGCAGGGTCATGGACATCGCTGTAGAAAAGGAGGTGCGGCGCATCGCCTCCCCACGTCCTCTGCAGCACCGGGATGCGGGAGTGGTGATTCCCCTCATGCGTCTTCACCGCAAACACGACATTCCCGGCGCGAACCGGGCTGGCGTGTGAAGACGGGGAAGCCTGGATCAGACCGGCCAGTCGCGGTTCATCGGTCAAGTCGATCCCGCAGGCCCGCACCGCGTCGGCGAGTTCATAGGCCGGATCGATGTGGAAAGAGGCCTTCGGAGTCCTCGTTCGCCACGCCTCGACGAGGCGCAGCAGGAGCGGCCGACTCAGGGCAAAGCCGCAGCGGAAATCGGGATAGCTCAGTTGGTCCTGGCGGTAGTGATGAATGATCGTGGGACGGATCTCGCAGAGCGCCCGACCGAGAAAAATCCCGGAGCGGGGGTCGTGTTGCGCCAGCCATTCCACGATGTCGCGGTGACGGGCGGGGAGATCCGCCGGGGCAAAGAAGACCCAATCTACCCCGGCATCGAGCTTTTCCACAAGCGCGGGGAGCATCGGGAGAATCGTCCACCCGCCCGGGATGGATTGAATCAGATCAGCGGACACAAACCTCACCTCTGGACCTGCCGGTTGCTTGAACGCCCGGCGCGGCTCGACGGGGCCGAATGCGGTATCATCCGCATTGCCCGGGTGGTGCGCATCGCCGCAGAGCACGTTCCATGTCGCGCCCGGCTCCCATGATTGCGCCGCCTCCCGTGTTTCGAAAACCGTGTGGCTGAAGGTGGAGATCCGCGTGCCGATGAAGGCAGCGCTCTCGAAAAGGATGGCCTGCTCCAGGGCGGCGCGTTCCAGATCGCAGAGCTCCGGCGCGGAGTCCGGCGCAAGGGTCATCATGCCGAGCCCGGCTGCCTCCACCCCGGCGCGCAGCTTTGCGATTTCGTCCTCCGCTGCATCGGTGGCCACGAACACCATGCGCAGCGCATGGCTGCGGGCATGAAGGGCGATCTGGTCCGCCGCCACGCCGGGCGAGGGCGAATGATCCGCATGCACCCTGCGGAAATCCCCGCGCCGCCAGTGCACCCCCAGATAAGGCTCCTGCGGCCGCAGCCGCGCCGCCAGATCGCGGATTCCCTTTGCGGGACGCAACGCGAGTATCACCCGCCAATACGCCGCCGAGTCGAAGACACCTCCCCAGTTCATGGTCTCTGCATGCGAGAGGAACACACCGCTGACATCGCGACCGGAGTGGCAGCAGGTTTCCCGGGCGAGAAAATTCGATTGCGGAGAGAAAAACGCATCGATGGCCTGCACCGATGACCATTTCAGCCAATCGGCCGGACGGCAACGGCAGCCGATGGGATCCGGTTCCGCATCGCGCGGCTCCCAGCAATCCGGCGGCGAACCGGACATGGGAAGCATTGCCATGACACGTGGAGAAGCCCGCAGTTGGATCAGACGCCAGGGTGCCGCAGGATGCTCCGCCACAAAGGTTTCGAGATCCACAACCGCCATGCCCATCCACCGCGCGAGGTGCTCAAGGTCGATCAGCCGCGACCAGGGCAAGCCCCCGGGCGGATGCCCACCGGCGCTGACATGCGGTGTCGGACAGATCGGCGCGAGCGCCAGGCTCAGCTCACCGTTCCACTCCGGCGACCACGACCGGCGGTAAGCGGCCGCCTGCCCGACCGCCAACACCATCCGCACCATGACCTGGCGCATCAGGTTGTATCCCTCCCCGGGGTTCGTGGAAAAGGAGATCACCGTGCGCGATCCCTGTGCGCCGCTCATGACCCCACCTCGCGTCTGGCTTTCACACCTCCGTAGGCGAGCGCGGCCCGGCCGAACAGCGAGCGGGCCGTGATGACGGCGGAGTCGACTTGGCTGAAAAGGAAAAACTCCGCGCAGGTGCGCAGCAGGCGCTGCCTGACGGCATCGTCCTCCAGTGCGTTGCGCGAGTCACGGGACGTGTGCAGCACGCTGGACTCCAGGTGGAACGCATCGAGACCCGCGGCGTCCAGCTCACCTTTCACTCGCGACTTCAGTTCCTCATCGTCGCTGATGATCAGAACCTTCCAGCCTGCCCCGTCCGCATCCTGCGTGAGATCTACCGCAGCGTCCACAAACTCCGCCTCTTCGCCCGGTCGGAGAAATGCGGCATCCGGTGGCAGCGCGGTGCCGGTGCGGAGCTGCAGGCCGAGCACCCGGTTGCCATTGTACGCCGCCGCATGCTCCGCCATGATCGCCAGCACTTCGGCGGATGGGGAAATGACTCCCTGGAAAAACCCGGAGTGACTCATCGGTGGCAGCGGCGGCAAGGCTTCAGCGGCTTCCACGAGGGGGTCGCCCAAGGTCGGATGTCCCGAGACCGGCAGCACGCCGACACCACCCTTGGAAACCGGGGATTCGTGCTTCGCCCAATCCCAGCTCAGCCCCGGCGAGCTGAACCCGAGCCGCCAGGTGCGGTCGTCGCCTCCGTCGAGGTCGATGAAAAACAGCCTCCCGCTGCGCATCGCAAGCTGCAGCCAGGCGGAGAAACCGAACAGCGAATCGCCCAATCCTGCCCGCGGCGACCAGACCAGCGCCTGCAGCCCTGCGGGCACAGGTTTCCCCGTATCCAGCGCGGCGAGCGTGGCGGCGTGCCAATCCCGATAGGCCTCGAGCGTGGCGGCATCGCCCCGGGGTGCGGCGGCCGGGCTTGCATCCTCGACAGGTGGCGGCGTCGGAGCGGATGCGATATCGCTGAGGAAAAGGACGATGATGGACTCCAGCCCGAACGCGGTTTCGCTGAGCACCGTCCCATCCGCGCCGAGCAGCACGGCGGCTGGCACCTCGCCGACCTGGAACTCACCCACCGTGGTGCGCGCCTCGTAGACCCCGTCGCCCTCCAGCTCCAGCCGCCCGCCCGTACTCATCACCGCGAAATCGACCTTGCCGCCGTGCATTTCCTGCCAGCGCCGGACTTTTGAAATCGCCTCACCGCTGTCCACAGATGTAGGACTGGTGAAAAGCAGGAACAGCGGCTTGCCCTTTCCGGGCAGATCCGCGAGCGCCACCGGGCCCGTTGACGACACGAGCTCGAAGCCCGGCGCGACCGTGCCGATCGGCAATCCGCGCCCGGTCCTCGCGACCTCCGGGATTTCCTCCCCGATCGGTGCCTCGCCGACAGCCTCCAGCAACATCGCGGTGATCTTGTCCACGCCGTATTTCATCTCCGTCTGGATCCTGCCATCAGTCCCGACGACTACCGCCCCGGGCGTCGCCGCCACTTTGAACGCACGGCCGATTTTTTCCCCGTCGAAAAGCATCAGCTCGCCATCCGCGCGCTGCTCCTGTTCCTTGTTCGCCTCGCGGTCGCCGGAGGTCACCAGCACGAAGGTCATTTTCGAGCCGAAGCGCTCGCGCCACTCCTTCATCTTCGGCATCACCGCATGGCAGGCGCTGCACCGTGGGCTGGTGAAGATGAGGAAAGCCGCCTTGCCTTCTTTAAGCAGCCCCGCGAGCGATACCGTCCCGTCCGCCGAGGAAAGCTCGAACGCGGGGGCCGTCGTGCCGAGCTTCAGCCCCGGCGGATGGCCTTGCGCCTGTCCGGCGCCTGCCTGACCCAGCTTCTCCACCCTTTCCACAAGCCCGGCCTGGGCTGCGGTCATCGAGCGCAGCTTGAGCGCCAGCACCACCACCGCGGCGGCCAGCACGACGACCAAGCCGCCGAGCATCGCCTCGGCTTCGGAAAGTTTTCCAAAAAGGGCACCCATCCCGGGGCCGACCCCGCCGCGACCGGCGGCGACGATCACCCCGGCCAGCAGCGCGAAGCCCGCATTCCTCACGAACAGCATCGGGCCGATGGGCTCGGAATGGATCTGGCCGAAGCAGTTGCACTCCGGCGCCTTGCCGCGGGCCATGTTGATCCCAGCCGCCACGCAGAAGAGCAGCAGCATCCCCAGTGCCGCGAGCGCCCCGAACCACGCCGTGCCCGCCGGCAGCAGCAGAACTGCTGTCACCAGCTCCCCGGCGATGAGCGCCCACAGCGCCACCGTCGCGAGCGACTCGGGCACGCCGAATCCCAGCACCGCGACGCGCGTCGCCGGGCGATCCGCCATCTTCGTCCCCGCCGCCAGCGCGAACACGGCGGCAAGCAGCAGACGGCAGGCGACCACCGCGAAAATGCCCATCTCATGGACGATCCACGGCATAGGTATCAACAATCGTCGAAGTATGTTGCGCCGCCATCTTGGCTCGTGCAACAGTCACCGGTCCCACCATTGGGGCAGAGATGGATACAACTGCCGTCTGGCTGACAACGGTCAGATGCTTCGAAGCAGTTCTGGCAAACGACAGCGCACGGAGGGGCTTCGCAGCTTTGGGATTCCGGAGAGACAGGACAGGCTGCCCCGCCGTTCGCCGCAGGAGTGGTGATATTGAAGACGCGGGCCTGTGTGCCACTGCCGCAGGACACGGAGCAGGAGCTCCACGCACTCCACGTGCCGGCGCAATCAACCGGTGGTGCACCGCAGTCCTGCGTTTCGATCGTCCCGTCCTCCACCTCACAGGCGAGGCCTCCATTGGCGGCAGGCACGATCACCGTGTACTCCCGCGCCTGCATGTAAAAGTCACAGGGACCCCAGTCGCCCCAGCCGCCGTAGCAATCGACGGGGGCCGGAGGATCGGTGTTGCCGCCGCCGTTGTTTTGACGATTGCCCTGGTTGCGCCGTCTCCGCTGCTGATTCTTTTTTTTCTTCTTTCTCGCAGGGAAGGGATTGTTCACGGATCTCGGGGTGCGGAAGGCCTGGGCCTCGGTGGGGTTGAGAAAGGAGCCGAGCAGCGGAAAGGCGATCGCCACCTTGGCGGCGAGGGCACCGTAGTTCAGAAAGGTCCGTCTCGATTTGGTCTCCGCTGCCACCACCGGGGTCCATTCATTTCCGAGGAGCAGGCTCTTCTCCTCGAGCTGGTCGAGAGCGCCGAGAACGTCGTGATCGTTTTGACGATCGGGATTCTCCCGCGCAAAAGCCTTGCTGATTTCAGCCACGCTGGTCTCTCCGTCACAGCGTGACCAGACGAAGGACTCGAGAGAGCTCAAGGTCAGCGACTGCCGGGTCGCCGAATCAAAGAGGATGATCTTTTCGCCGAGAGGCTCTTCAAAGATCCCGTCGCGGCGGGCCTGCGGTATCCGTTGGGAGGGCTGATCCTGAATCTCCATAAAGAGAGGGGGAACATACGAGGGACGGTAGGGCAAGCATTTTCCCACCATTTTCCCACGGGTCTGCTCCCCGACGGCGGAGGGGACCAGAGCCCGCAGTCGGCAGGAAACGGTGATTCCAGTCACGCCTACCTTCGGACCATATCCCTGGATTTTGGGGAACTGGACGCACGATGGCGGCTGATTTGGGATTGCCAAAGCCCCGGGAATTCCGTTCTTATACCCGCATGTCCTGTTCCCGAATGATCCTTTGCCTGCTCGCGGCGGCGGTTTTTCCCGTCGACTCGTCCGCGCAGGAGCCAACGCTGCAGCCTACACATCAGTCCCTCGACTGGTATCCGGACGCCGCCGGCAAGCCCGCACCGCTCGAGACGCTGGAGGACTGGAAAAAGCGGCGCGCCGCCATCGTGGCCGGCTTTGAAGAAGCGACCGGCCCCCTGCCCTCGCGGGAGAGCCTGCCCGACCTCGATGTAAAAATCGCAGAGACGATCGAGACTCCAACCTACACCCGCGAGACGATCACTTTCGCCTCGGAAGCCGGCGACCGCACTCCGGCTTTTCTCTACCTGCCGAAAGGGCTCGCCCCCGGCGAAAAACGTGCCGGCATCGTCGCCCTCCATCCCACCAGTGCGATCGGGAAAAAAATCGTCGATGGGCAGGGCGAACGACCCAACCGCGCCTACGCCCGCGAGCTCGCCGAGCGGGGCTACGTCGTCATCGCGCCCGACTACCTTTCCTTCGGCGACTACGCCGACTACGACTTCGCGACCGACCGCTACGAGTCGGGCACGATGAAGGGCATCTGGAACCACATGCGCTGTGTCGATCTGTTAGTCTCGCGATCGGAGGTCGACGGGGAAAAGATCGGGGCGATCGGCCACTCTCTCGGCGGGCACAACGCGATCTTCGTCGCAGTCTTCGACCAGCGCATCAAAGTGATCGTCTCGAGCTGCGGCTGGACGCCCCTGCACGACTACTACGGCGGCGACCTCAAGGGCTGGACGAGCGACCGCTACATCCCCGCGATCCGCGACCGCTACGAACTCGACCCTGACAAGGTGCCCTTTGACTACTACGAACTCATCGCCGCCCTCGCCCCCGCCGCCTTCTTTTCAAACTCCCCGCTCCGCGACGTGAACTTCGACTGGCGCGGCGTCGAGAAAGTCGCCCCACAGGCCCGCCGCATCTACGAACTCCACGGCGTGCCCGAAAAGATGCGTATCGCCTACCCCGACGACGAGCACGACTTCCCGACGAACGAGCGGGAGGAATCGTATCGTTTTCTGGAGAAGTGGTTGAAGTGAAGCGGCCGGACTCACTCGGGGAGGCGACTCCAGACTTCGGGCAATTTTTCTGAAACGAGCCGACGACCGGTTTCGGGGAGGATCGTGCGGGTCATGGGTACAACGATGGTATCCTCAAAAAATTGCCCGGAGTCGCGGCCGTATTTGTAGTCATGGTGGAGGCTCCCATCGGGGTTGAGTCTCACGTTCGACCGGGTGGGATGGACGATGGAGAGAAAGAATCGATCCGACGCCGTTTCCGGTGCGGCCCGGTCGAGACGTCGTAGTTTTGCCGAGGCAAGTTCGCGGAAGAGCTGGCGCGCCGTCCACTCGGCGGGATCAACGTAGACCTGCTCTGCGGCGATATAGGGCGCGAGCGCCGGATCCTCTCGCAAGCTCGCAAAGGCCGCCTCGATCTCGGCAACGACGAGGGGAAAATGAGTGCAGCCGAGGACGATTTTTGCGAGAGGGATCGGCTCGGCTCCGGCGAGGGAATCGCGATGGGCTTCGACGAGGCGGCGCACGTCCGTCGCGACCTGCTCCGGTACCGTGACGGTACGCGAGGGATCTCCCTCGATCACTGCCGCGAGATCAGCGCTGCCGTACTGGGTGATGGACGCAAGACCGCGTCCGGCCCGGCCCAGCGTACTCTGGATCGTGCGTGGATAGACGCCGCTGTCACAAGTGCCGACTGTAGCCATCACCCCGATGGCGCCGTCCCCGGTCGTCTCGAGTAGGCCCCTCGCCCCCGCTTCGACCACGCCGACAACGATCACGGGCAGGTTCCAGCGTTTTACCGCCGCCTGGAGATCCTCGAAGCCGTACGCCGTCGCCGTGTTGCAGGCGATGACTATCGCTTTTACGGGCGGTTTGTCGTATCGGACGGAGCCCGCCACGGAATGTGGTATGCCGTCAGGGAAAACGGCGCCTTTGTCCGCAACCATGCCGCCGGAGTGATATCGTTTCCCGAGGAGAAAAACGGCGTCTTTCAGAATCAGTTCGCGGAGGTAGTCGAGCTTGCCGGCTTTCGGGTAATTCCCGTAGGGCATGTTGGCCTGGTCGCCGAGATAGAGAAAGCGTTCGTTCTCGAAGTCAGGTCGTCCATCCGCCCCCGGCTTGAGATTGTCGTTATGGTAGGCATCGAGCGTGAGGAGCGCCTCGAGCACGGTCAACCCGCCCACGCCGGAATCGAAGACGCCGATGGGCAGGTCGGAGAGGTCACCGCGATAATCGGCGCGGTCGAAAGTGAACGCGGCGATGCCTCCGGGATTGGCCTCCAAATGGGCATCAAGCGTCTCCCCGGGAGCCGCGGCAGTAACACTCGCGGAAATCAGCACAGACACGAGAAAGACCACAAGGGAAGCGTTCATCCCGTCAAGAATGAACCTCCCGCCCGAAAATGACAATCCCGGAATGCGGTGGGCAATCCGGGATCCATCAACGGGAAAAGTGACTTTGCAGGCTTACGACTTCTTCGTCATACGTTTGCGCTCGTTGCTGTCGAGGATGCGTTTGCGCAGGCGGATGTTTTTGGGCGTCGCTTCGACGAGTTCGTCGGGCTCGATGTACTCGATGGCCCGCTCGAGGGAGAACTTCAGCGGCGGCGTGAGCGCCACGGTCTTGTCACTGCCGGAAGCCCGGTGGTTGGTGACGTGCTTCGCCTTGGTCGGGTTGACCGGGAGATCGTCAGCACGCGGGTTCTCCCCGATGATCATGCCTTCGTAAACAAGCTCGCCGGGTCCGACGAAAAGTTTGCCGCGGGTCTCGATGTTGGTGAGAGAGTAGGTCATGGCCTCGCCCTTTTCCATGGAGACGAGGGTGCCGGTGCCGCGGGTGCGGATGTCGCCGGAGTCGGGGCGATACTCTTTGAAAAGGTGGGACATGATTCCCTCGCCGCTGGTGATGTTGAGCAACTCGAACTCGAAGCCGATCAGGCCGCGGGTAGGGATCGTCGCCTCGATCGTGGTGCGCCCGTTGCGGGTGCTCATCGATTCCATGACGCCCTTGCGGTTCGCGAGGGCTTGGATACAACCGCCGATGGATTCGTCGGGTGCCTCGAGGTAGAGGGCTTCGAAAGGCTCGTGGAGGCGACCGTCGATCTCACGCTTGATGACGGTGGGGCGGGAAACGAGAACTTCGTAGCCCTCGCGACGCATTTCCTCGACGACGACGGCGACCTGCATGGCGCCGCGGGCGCTGACTTTAAACTCACCGGCGCTGTCGGTCTCTTCGACCTTGATCGAGACATTGGTGCGGGCTTCGCGGAAGATGCGGTCGCGGATCTCGCGGGAGGTGACGCGGGTGCCCTCGGTGCCGGCATAGGGACCGTCGTTGACGGCAAAAGACATCATGACCGTCGGCGGATCAATCTCGACAAAAGGGATCGGCTCCAACTCGGAGTCGGCGGCGATGGTCTCCCCAATTTCGACATCCTCGAATCCGGAAAGGCCGACGATGTGCCCGGCCCCGCCGCTGTTCACTTCGCACGTGGCGAGGGCGGTGTATTCGAAAACCTTGCTGATCTTCGCTCGCTGGGGTTTTGCCCCGGGCATGAGCCGCCAGACCGTTTGACCGACGGTGACGGAACCGGAGAGGATCTTGCCAATGGCGATACGACCGACGTAGTCAGACCAGTCGATGTTCGAGACGAGCATCTTGAATTCCCCGTTGGGATCGGCGTCAGGCGCCGGGATATGCTCCATGATCGCCTCGAAGAGCGGCACCATGTCCGTCATCTCGGCGTCGGGCGTCAGGCCGGCATAGCCGTTCTTCGCCGACCCGTAGAGGAAGGGCGCGCCGAACTGCTCTTCGTTGGCGTCGAGATCGAGGAACAGCTCGAGAACTTTGTCGTGCATCAGGAGCGGCTCGGCGTTGGGCCGGTCGATCTTGTTCACAAAAACGATGGGAGTGAGGCCGTGGGAGAGCGCTTTTTTCAGCACAAAGCGGGTCTGGGCCTGGGGGCCCTCGTAGGCGTCGACGACGAGGAGGACGCCATCGACCATCTTCATGACGCGCTCCACCTCACCGCCGAAGTCGGCGTGGCCGGGGGTGTCGACGATGTTGATGATGTTCTCGCCCCACTTCACCGATGTGTTTTTCGCCTTGATCGTGATGCCGCGCTCGCGCTCCTGATCCATCGAGTCCATCGCGCGCTCTTCGACGACCTGATTCTCGCGGAAAGATCCGGCATGCTTCAGCATCTGATCGACGAGCGTGGTTTTGCCGTGATCAACGTGGGCGATGATGGCGATATTGCGGATACGATCGGGAGAGATCGTGGATTGGGAGACAGCCTCGGACATAGGGCGGGAATGACCGCCCGAAATCCGAGAATGCAAGCGGGGAAAGCGACACACTTCAACAGGGTTGACACTGCCCCGCTACCCTGTTGAATGAGGCTAGACGCTGTGGGAAACGGAATAACACTCAATGATGCCTTCGCGGAGGCGATGCGGGCGAAATGGCCTCCGGGCTGCCGTTATCTCGCCGCCGTCTCGGGCGGGCATGACTCGATGGCTCTGCTCCATTTCCTCCACGGGGCGGGATACCGAAACCTGGTCGTGTGCCAGATCGATCACGGGCTGCGCGGAGAGGCCTCGACCGGGGATGCCGATTTCGTCCGGGAAAAGGCCGAAGTCTATGGCTACCCGGTCGAGTTGCACGCGGTCGATGTGGCGGCTTTTTCCCAAACAGAGAAGCTCTCCCTGGAGACGGCGGCGCGCGAGTTGCGGTATCGGGCCTTTGCCGAAGTAGCGGAGAAACATGACTGTCGCCGCCTCTTTCTCGCCCACCACGCCGATGACCGGGTCGAGACGGTCCTCATCAATTTGTTTCGCGGCACGGGGGCCAAGGGCCTTGCAGGCATCGAGCCGGAAACGTCGCGGGTCGTCGCCGGGGTGGCGCTGGAGATGATCCGGCCATTTCTATCCATCACCCGCGGGGAGATCACTCGTTATGTCGAACGGAAAGGCATCGCCTACCGCGAGGATGAGAGCAATGCCTCGGACTTCGCCCTGCGCAACCGCGTTCGGAATCGGCTGATGCCCCTGCTCGGGGAGATCTTCGGGCGTGATGTGCGCCCTGCGGTGCTGCGGGCTGCCGACCTCGCGGCGCTCGAGGAAGCCTGGGCGTCGGAGGCGACCGGCCCCCTGCCGCGCAAGGGCGAGTCGGGCGGCCTCGACGTGGCGGCGCTGCGGGAGATGCCCGAGGGGCAGCGTCAGCGCGTTCTCCTGATCTGGCTGCGCGCATCCGGCGTGCCGGATTGCGGACACGACGAGGTCGCGAGGGCGCAGACTGTCGTGATGGCGGAGGCGCGTCCGGCCCGGGCGAGTCTGCCCGGCGACCACCAGGTGCGACGCCGTGAGGGCATCCTCTTTATCGAGCGATCAACCCCGGCCTGATCCCGAAGTGCTGCTCGAGCACGGTCGCGACTTCTTCCATGGGCAGGCCGACGACGTTGGTCAGGGAACCGGTGATACACTCGATGATGAGCTCGCCGTGCTCCTGCGCGGCGTAGGCGCCGGCCTTGTCGAGGGGATCCATCTTCGCGTGATAGGCGGCCATCTCGGTGTGGCTGAGCTTTTTAAAGGTGACCTCGGTCGCGATGGTGAGAGAGTGGACGGTCTCCTTTTCTCCCTCGTGAAAAAGGAAGGACACGGCGGTGAAGACCTGATGGGTCTGCCCGTTCAGTTCGGCGAGCATGCGGGATGCTTCGGCGTAGTCGGCCGGTTTTCCAAAGACCGTCTCCCCGAGCAACACGAGGGTATCGGCCCCTATCGTGACCGCTCCGGGGTGGGCCGAGGCGACTGCGTCGGCCTTGAGCCTGGCATTGAGGGCGGTCAGCTCGCGGATGGGGATGGCGGGATCTTCGATTTCGACGACATCGGGTTTCACGACGGTGAAGCGATACCCCGCCTCGCGGAGCAGGTCGCTGCGTCTCGGCGATCCCGAGGCGAGAATGAGAGAGGGGACGGCAGTCATCTTCGGCAGTCGCGGTCGGATCAGCTCAGGCAAATTCGGCCGAGAAAAAGGGATTGTTGCGTTTTTCCTCCCCCACCGAAGTGAGCGGGCCGTGGCCGGGGGCAATGACAGTATCGTCGGGCAGAGTGAGGATCTTCTCGCGGTTGTTTCTCCACGCATCGGCGAAGGAGACCATGCCGCCGCCCATGGAGCCGGCGAAGAGGGCGTCGCCCACGATCGCGAGGGGGCGGGCGAGCCCCTCGATGTAGTAAGTGGTCCCGCCCTTGGAGTGACCATTCGTGGTCAGGGTCTTCACTGTCAGCGATCCGATCGCGAAGGTCGCGCCTCCAGCAAAGGTCTGCGTTCCCGGCCAGGGTTCGACGCGATTGGCGTAGGCGATCGCTCCGGGCGAGGCCGCCATGAGCCGGTCGAAGTCGGCGATGTGGTCGTTGTGGGTGTGGGTGAGAAAGAGGGACTCGATCCGCACCCCGAGCCCGGCCGCCCGGGCGGTGAGGCGACTGCTCTCAGTGCCGGTGTCGAAGACCGCGGCGACGGGCGAGGCGGGATCGTGGACGAGGTAGGCGTTCACATGCATGTCGCGATAGGGCATGTTGAACATGTCGAGGCCGTCGAGGGTGACGGGCCGGGGGTGCCAGACCTTCGAGGCCGCCACCGTGAGGGTGCGCGGGTCGAGCGAGAGGGCTCCCGCCACTTTTACCAGCGCCATCCCGTCGCAGAACTCGCCCCGGCAGAGTCGCGCGAGGATGTCGCGGGGCACGCCGGTCTTTTCCACCAGCTCGGATTCCGAAATGTGATGCCCCCGCATCGATTTGGCGATGAGGTCTTCAAAAAGGTCTTCGAGAGGGATGGTCATGTTGCTAACGCCGGTTCAAGGAGTTGATGCAGAAAAATGAGGCAAAAAAGTCGGAATTTTTCTTGTCGGATTTGGTAAAAAATGCCATTCTCACGGTGGAGTTGAGGTATTTACTATGTCTTCTCCAGCACTAAATACGCCTTCGGGCCTACCGGCCCGGGGCAAATCATAACCTAATAAAACGAAAGAAAAAGACCATGAAAATGAACGCTAAGAAAATTAGCGCGTTTACCCTGATCGAACTGCTGGTGGTAATCGCGATTATTGGCATCCTTGCCAGTTCCGCCATGCCTGCCTACAACGGGATTCAGGAACGCGCCAAACGCACCAAGGATGTGAATAACATCAAACAGATCCTGCTCGGCTGTCGCGCCTTCGCGGCGGATTGGGAGGGCCTCTACCCTTCCTTCGATCCCGATGCGGAGCGAACTCAGGGAGGCGACGAAGACTCAGGATTTGCCACCTCGACGGAAGCCTTCAACGTGCTCATCCCCGATTACATCGATACCGAGATCATCTTCTGGATGCAGACCAAGCACCCCGACAAAATTCGCCCGCCCACGGAAGACGGCACATTGGAAGACAGCGAGAACGTCTACTGCTATGTAATGGGCCAGACAGACACCAGTTTCAGCCGCTCTCCGCTCGTTGCTGACGGGATCATGGACGGCCCCGGCGAATATGGCGAGTTTCATCCCTGGCTGAAGTCCAAGAGAGCCGTCGTTGGCTACTGTGGTGGGCACGTCCAAGAAGAGTCTCTCACCTCAGCGGCCGCCGGCGCTACTGTTCGAAGCAAGGACCGCACCACCGAAAACATTTTCGAGAAGCGCGAAGTCGACGAAGAAGGTGGCGGCTCGAGCGGCGGCTGGCTCTCGGTCGACATCGACAACGTCCTTCTCCCTGAATAATCTCAAGGCATAGGAAAAACCCCCATCAATGCCCGGTTGGACTCGTTCTGACCGGGCATTTTGTTTTTCCAGTCAGGGCTGGAACCTATCCTTGTCGCCGGGCCTGAACCGTGGGACGGTCCCCGCCTCCCCGATGACCGCCATCCGCCGCCAGTTTTTTCTGAGCTACGCCGTGATCGGCAGCGTCATGCCCCTGATGACCGTCTTTCTCAAAGAGCAGGGCGGCTTCAGCTATCTCCAGATCGGTCTAGCGATGTCGCTCATAAGCGTGCCCATGCTCTGCTCGCCGGCCCTCATCACCCTGCTCGCCGACCGCAACCTCGATGCCCGCGTCATCCTCGCGACGGCCTTCGCGTGCAGTGCCATCGTGCTCTCGCTCATCTTCTTTTCGACCAGTATCACCCTGACATTGATCCTTTTTGTCTTCCACGGCCTCGCCTTCGTCGCGATGCTGCCACTCCAGGACGGGTATTTCTTTTCCCTCGCCGAAGAGCAACGACGGCAGGGCCTCGCCGTGCCCGAATACCCGCTCGTGCGGATCTGGGGCACGATAGGCTTCATCGTCCCGAGCCTCATCCTCTTCTACCCGCTCGCACGGGGTGCCGAGCCCCGCATGATCCTCCCGTGCGCGATCGCATTTTGCCTCCTCAGCCTCGCCAACAGCTTCACCCTTGCCCCGGTCAAACGCCTCGCCCCCGGCGGCAGCAGTCGCCTGCCCTCGCGACAGGCGTTCAGCGCGATCTTCGCCCCCAATGCCCGCTGGCTCTCGATCGGGCTCTTTTTCGCCTTCCTCGCCGCCGCGACCTACTACGCTTTTATCGGAAACTACCTCGACGAAGTCGTCGGCATCCCCCGCCGCCACATCGGACTCATCATCAATCTGGGCGTCCTCCTCGAAGTGGGATGCACCCTCCTGATGCCCTGGATGCAGCGGAAGATCCATCTCAAAGGCGTCATGGTCCTCGGCCTCGCCTGCATGGTCACGCGCATGATCCTGCTCGCTTTTTTCCCGACACCCTTCGTCGCCGTGATCTCCCAGATCGGACACGGTTTCGAGGTCCTTGCCCTCTACATCGGACCGGTCATGTTCCTCAACCGGCTCGCCGGCGACGAGTTCCGCAACTCCATCCAGGGCGTCTTCACGATGGCCATCGGCGGCACCGCCCGGGTGCTCGGCGGAATCTCGGCCGGGCTCATGGTGACCCACTTCGGGCTCAAAGGCTGCCTTTTCCTCGGCGCCGGTCTGGGAGCTTGTGCATTTGTCATAATCGCCTTTCTTTTCTCAAGGATCCCGCCCCGTGACGAGTTGGCGGAAAATGCAGTTTCCCCGACGACTCTCGCGTGATACTTAGGTATCGCTTCCATGATGCCTCCCAGTCAGCACCCTGCCGGACCTCCCGTGGAATGGTCAAAAAAGGCGATCGCCAGCACCATCCTCGGTTGCCTCGGGTTCGCCACGCTCTGGCTCGTCGGCGGTCTCTTCCTCGCCGCCCTTGCCGCCGTCTGCGGACACCTCGCCCGGCACGACATGACTCTGCGTCCTCTCCGCGGACGTCGCCTCACCGCCCTCGGCCTGGGGCTCGGCTACGGCTCCATGTTGCTCTTCCCCGTCCTCGTTCTCATCGTCGCGATCTCCTTACCCGCCTTCAACAAATGGCGGTCCGATCAGGACGCCGGGCTGCAGTCGCTCAGCAAAGTGAACGCCTCGCGGCTTTTTGTCGCCTGCGAAGAATACGCCCGGGCCAATCGTGACCGCTACCCGGCGGAGTGGGACGACCTTTCCGGCCGCTTCCTCCCCGCCGCCGATCTCACCTCTCTCCTCAAGAGCGCCTTCCCCGGCGGGAGCCGGCGCGCCTTTGAACTCGTGCGCCACGACAGACCCGTCCTCGACGCGATCAGCGATTCCGTGATTGTCATCCAGGAGATCGCTCCCGCCCAGGTGCCCGAAATCTCCGTCGTCTATGCCGACGGCACTGTCGCTACTCTCCATAATCCCGATTACGAAAAGCCATGAATCCCGGAATCCGAATTCTCCTTCCTTTTCTCCTGATCCTCGACACGGGCCGAGCAGACGAAGAAAATAAGATTTACCTCGAAGCGAGCCAGACCGCCGAGTTGATTGCCAAAGAAGGGCAGAAAGTAGTCGTGCACGGCGAGACCGAAGGCTCGGCAAAATCCGCATCGGGGACGAATTTTGTGAACTTCAAAGGGAGCGAGTTCTCGCTCGTCACCTTCAAAAGTGATCTCGAACCCTTTCAGGAAACCAAACCCCACCTCGCCTACGACCAGAAGCGCCTCGCCGTCGAGGGGACCATCGCCCTCTACCAGGGCAAACCGCAGATCAAACTGACCGACCCGAAGCAAGTCACCGTGCTCGCCCCCGATGCCGTCTTCCCCCCGCCGGGCGGGAAGGAGGAAAAGATCGCCACTCCCGCCACTGCGGACAAAAAGATGCCCCCCGTCCCCGCGACCACTCCCGCCCCCGAACCAGCAAAACCCAAACCCCCGGTCGATCCGTCGGAGTATTTCAAAAAGTAAGGGTGACACTAAGCACTAAGCACTGCAAACTTCACATCCCCACCGCCGCCCTCACCCGGTCCATGACCAGCCGCGCCTGGACCCGGGCCTTTTTCGCCCCTTCCGCTAGGACGTCATCGACGTAGCCGGGATCCGCAGCGAGAGCATCGCGACGCTCGCGCATCGGGGCAAAGTAGTCGCGGATGCTTTCAAAGAGCTGCTGCTTGTAATGGCCGTAACCCTGCCCGCCAGCGCGAAACGAGGCTTCCATCTCCACCGCCGCCGAGGCCCCGGAAAAGAGGCGGTAAAGCTGCACGATGTAGCTCTCGTCGGGATTTTTTGCCTCCTCCACCGCAGTCGAGTCCGTCACGATTTTCATGATCTTCGAGCGGAGCTTCTTCTCCGTCTCCTCGAAGATGTCGATCGTGTTCTCATAGCTCTTGCTCATCTTGCGACCGTCGAGACCCGGCACCATCGCGGTCTCTTCGCGGATGCGCGGCTCGGGGATCACGAGCAGCCCGTCGCCATAGCGGTCATTGAACTTCTGCGCAATGTCGCGCGTCACCTCGAGGTGCTGCTTCTGGTCTTTCCCCACTGGAACAACATTCGCGTCGAAGATCACGATGTCTGCCGCCTGCAGCACCGGATAGGCGAACAACCCGTGCGAGGGTGAGAGCCCCTGTCCCACCTTGTCCTTGTACGAGACACAGCGCTCCAGCAACCCCATCGGCGTCACACAACTGAGGATCCACGCCAACTCGGTGACCTCGACGACATCCGACTGCTTCCAGAAGGTCGCCTTTTCCGGATCGAGTCCGCAGGCGAGGAAATCGATCGCCAGATTTCTGACGTGTTCCCGCAACTGCGCCGGATCATGCGTCGAGGTGAGCGCGTGGTAGTCCGCGATAAAATAAAAGGCCTCGCCTTCGTCCTGAAGCCGAATCGATGGCTCCATCATCCCGAAATAATTCCCGATGTGGAGTCTGCCGCTGGGTTGGATGCCTGAGAGAATGCGCATGGATCGATAAAGGTGAGCGTCCCCGGAAGATGACCGGGACGAGCCGGGGAGCATCTTCAAACAGAGTCGGAATGAAATCAAATCATGGCAGCAGAATAAAAAATTTGAACGCTGTTCATTTTTTTACTGGACTCCTGAACAGTTACTGCTATTTTCAGCGAAACACTTTGTCATATTATGGTTGACCTGCTATCTCCTAACGGTGCCGAAAACGGCGTGAAACCTGCGAACGAAAACGGGGAGGCACTCCCTGCAAAAACAAGCGTCGGCCGAAAGGCGGAGGCGTCGGGTTCCGCCAAGGCACCTTCTAGATCCACTCCCCCAACCTCACCCGTGAACGATATGGCAGCACCCAAAAGCAACGACAAAGAGAGCAACCGCATCGCAGATGCCAGAGCAAAGAATCTGGATCTCGCCATTTCCCAGATCCAGAAAGATTTCGGCGAAGCTGCCATCATGCGCCTCGGCTCCGACACCCGCATGGATGTCGAAGTCATCCCCACCGGCAACCTCATCATTGACCGGGCCCTCGGTGCCGGCGGATTTCCCCGCGGCCGTATTGTCGAGGTCTTCGGTCCCGAGTCGTCGGGTAAGACCACTCTCACCCTCACCGTCATTGCCCAGGCGCAGAAGATGGGCGGTCTCGCCGCCTTCGTGGACGTGGAGCACGCCCTCGATCCTCAGTATGCCAGAAAGCTCGGGGTCAATCTCGACGAACTCCTCCTCTCCCAGCCCAGCTCCGGCGAAGAGGCTCTCCGCATTGTCGAGACCCTCGTGCGCTCCAACGCCCTCGACGTCATCGTCCTCGACTCCGTCGCCGCCCTCGTGACGAAGCAGGAGCTCGACGGCGAGATCGGCGACGCCACCGTCGGGGCCCAGGCCCGCCTTATGAGCGCGGCCCTCCGCAAGCTCACCGCGATCATTTCCAAGGCTCGCACCGTCGTGATCTTCACCAATCAGATCCGCGAGAAAATCGGGGTCATGTTCGGCAATCCCGAGACCCAGCCCGGGGGACGTGCCCTCAAGTTCTACAGCTCGGTCCGCTGCGACATCCGCCGCACCGCCAGCATCAAAGCGTCAGATGGCACCGTCACCGGCAACCGCACCAAGTTGAAGATCGTGAAGAACAAAGTGGCCCCTCCCTACGGTGAGGCTGAGTTCGACATCATGTTCAACGAAGGCATCTCCGCCGTCGGCTCGCTCCTCGACCTCGCCATCGAGCACGACATCATGCAGAAGCGCGGTTCCTGGATCAGCTTCAGAGGCACCCAGGTCGCTCAGGGCCGTGATGCCGCGAAAGACGCGCTCAAGGCCGACGAAGCCCTCTATGCCGAAGTCGAAGTGGAGGTAAAAGCCATCCTCGACAAGGCCGGGAAGTGAGATAACCCGGGGGTTTGTCCGACCTGTCCGACCTGACCGAGTCTCCGGGAGCAAATCCCGGAGACCGTCCGTAGGTCAGATACAGTTCTCTTCGATGAACTTCCGCACGGCCGCAGCGCTTGCCTCGACTGGGTAGGTGACCATCTTTGTCCTTTTAAGAGCATCGAGAGACGGGTCGGTCGGGGCTTCCCCGATCGCCTTCTTGATGATTTCCGGAAACTTCGCCGGATGAGCGGTCGCCAGCACGACGTGGGTGCGATCGGGGTCCAGGTTCTGAAACCCGCAGGCGGTGTGGGGATCGACCACGTAATCGTAGTCCTCTTTGACCCGGCGGATGTTGGCGAGGATGTCTTCGTCCGTGCTGCGGGTGGCGGAGAAATTGCTCGCGTTGAAGTTCGGGATGGTAATGGACCCGTCTTTCTTGAACTGCTCCATCAGGGCGAGAGTGGACTTGGCATTCTTCTCATTGTGGTAATAGAGGAAACGCTCAAAGTTCGACGCCACTTGAATGTCCATGGAGGGTGCGTGGCTGGGATGAACCACATCGGGATGGTATTCGCCACTGTTGAAGAGCCGATAGAGAATGTCGTTCTGATTGGTCGCGACGATGAACTGATCGACCGGGAGGCCCATCTGGTGAACCATCCAGCCGGCGAAGATATTGCCGAAGTTCCCGGTGGGGACAACGAAATTCACGTCGTCACGGTTGTCCGGAGGCAGCTGAGTGTAAGCGTGGATGTAATAAACACACTGGGCGAGGACCCGGACGACGTTGATCGAGTTGATCGCCGAGAGCCGCATCTTATCTTTGAACTCGAGGTCGCTCATTAGCTCCTTCACGATGGCCTGGCCGTCGTCGAAAGTGCCTTTGATCGGGATCGGGAAGATGTTCTCCGCTCCCGTGCAGGTCATCTGGCGTTCCTGCAGTTCGGAGATGCGGCCTTCGGGGTAGAGGATGAAGACGTTGACCCCTTTCTTCCCGGCGAGGCCGTGGATCGCAGCCGAGCCGGTATCACCCGAGGTCGCGCCAAGCACATTGATGGGGATACCGGTGCGCTCGATCTGCTCTTCAAAAAGATTCCCGATGAGCTGCAAGCCGAAGTCTTTGAAAGAAAGGCTGGGCCCGTGGAAGAGTTCGAGCACGAAAAGATTGTCCGCGAGCTGTTGCAGCGGGGCGTTCATCGTGTCGCTGAAGTCGCCGTAACTCCTATCGATGATGTCGACGAGGTGCTCGCTGTCGTGGTCGGTGTCGAAAAGGCTCAGGAAATCCCAGGCGAGGGCGGCGTAGGGCATCGCATCCTCCACGAGGATGGCACTGGAGAGGAGCGGGAGGTGACGCGGCACGTAGAGACCTCCATCGGGGGCGAGACCTCTGGCGAGCGCTTCGGTAAAACTGACGGGGGTTCCGCCTCCGCGGGTTGAAACAAATTCCATGATTGTAAAGTTAGGTGGTTTTTGGGGGATGGAAACGGAAAATGGTCTCGCGGGCTTCCTTTGTCGTTCTTCGGATCCAAAAGATGGCAGTTAGCCGCCGCGGTTACTTGATGTCTTCGACTCGCAAGAGCACGGGACGATTTCTCACGCAATCGAGTTGGCTGATGCGCTCGAGTGCCTCGTGGATGATGCCGTAGGGAGCGTAGTGCAACATCAGAACGATCGCCGCATACTTTTCGTCGTGATCCTCGGGCTGGATCACCGAGAGGATCCCGATCTCGAACTCGCCCAGGACAGTGGCGATGCGCGCGAGGACACCGGGGCGATCTTCGGCCTCGACCCGAAGGTAGTACTTCGAGACGCTCTCGGCGATGGGCAGGGTTTCCCCGTAAAGATGGTGTGTCGCGAGCCCTGCCCCTCTTGTCGGCTGGGTCCACATCGCGGCATCGGCGATATCGGCGATGACCGAGCTGGAGGTAGGATCCTGCCCTGCTCCGGAGCCGTAAAAGAGCGTGTTCCCCACGATATCTCCGCAGACCATGATCGCATTGTAGACTCCCTTGACCGAGGAAAGAATGTGCTTGGCCGGGATCAGCGAGGGCTGTACCCGCACCTCGATGGACCCCGACTCTTCGTGCAACTGGATGACCCCGAGCAATTTGATCGTATACCCGAGATCGGCGGCAAACGCGATATCTTCGGCCTTGATGTTTTCAATGCCCTCCACCTGGATCTGATCGCAAGGCACCCAGCGCCCGTAGCTGAGTGAGGCAAGGATGACGGCCTTGTGGGCGGCGTCCCATCCATTGATGTCGAGAGTCGGGTCTGACTCCGCATAGCCGAGAGCCTGGGCCTCCGCCAGAGCGGCCTCGTAGGTGAGACCGGCTTCGGTCATGCGGGTGAGGATGTAGTTGCAGGTCCCGTTAATGATCCCCACGACCGACTGGATGTGATTGCCGATGAGCGACTCCTGCACTGCCTTGATGATGGGGATGCCACCGGCCACGGCCGCCTCGTAATGGATGGGGCGTCCGTTCGCCTCGGCGATGGCGAAGAGTTCCTGCCCACGCTCGGCGAGGAGGGCTTTGTTCCCGGTGACAACCGCTTTGCCGCTCTCAAGCGCCGCCTTTACGAGATCGAAGGCGCGATCCGTCCCACCGATGAGTTCGACTACGATGGAGATCCCGGGATCGTTGACGAGGTCGTCGAGATTCGTCGTGACAAGCCCTTCGGGTAGGGCAAAATCACGGGTCTTGCCGGGGTCGCGCACAGCGATTCTAGTGATCTCGAGCTCGCAACCGGTTCGCTCGCGGAGGAGGTGACGGTTCTTCTCGAGATTCTTGTACACGCCCGCTCCGACGTTCCCAAAGCCAGCGAGGCCGATTTTCAAAGATGGTTCCGACATTTTCCGAAAAGAAGGGCTGAGATCGCCGGTAAGCAAACGGATTCTTTGCGATCACGAAGTCCCGCCCTACGCATTTTCGGCCTTGCGTGAGACCGATCCCACTGGCTTACTTCTCTCCATGAAAATCCCCTTCCTCCTACCCGCCCTGGCATTCGCCGCGGCGCTCTCGCTCACCTCCTGCGGTTCCGAATCGGACAACGCGGTCGCTGCCGAAAACGAAGACGGATTCATCGAGCTCTTCAACGGGAAAGATCTCGAGGGCTGGAAGACGTCTGATGAGAATCCCGAGTCCTTTTCCGTGGTCGATGGCACTCTCATCATAAAGGGCGGCAAGAGTCATCTCTTCTACGCCGGTCCGGTCAATGGTGGCAAGTTCAAGAACTTCGAACTCAAAGCCCGCGTCAAAACGATGCCCGGAGCGAACAGTGGTGTCTACTTCCACACCGCCGTCCAAGCCGAAGGCTGGCCGGAGCAGGGCTACGAGTGCCAGGTGAACTCCACCCACAAAGATCCGAAGAAGACCGGCAGCCTCTACGGCGTGAAAAACATCGTAGTCCTTCAGGAGGGGCAGGAGGTGCCAAAGGGCGGCGACAGCGAAGTCCGTGAAAAGGCCCCCAGCACCGATGGTGAGTGGTTCGACTACCACATCACCGTGCAAGGGAAGCGCATCCACATCCAGGTGAACGGTGAGACCACCGTCGATTATACCGAACCCGACGATGGGCCGACCGCCGCCGGCTTCGCCGGGCGCAAGCTCGGCGAAGGCACCTTCGGCATCCAGGCGCACGATCCCGATAGCGAAGTCCACTACGCCCGCTTCGCGGTGAAGCCCCTCTAAACCACCGCCGACCGAAATCGCGGCATTTTCTGGTTGTTTTTCGCGATCCTCCGCGTATTAATTCCCTCCCCACTGATTTCCGCTCTGGCGGGTCTCTTCGTGAGGGGTAAGGCTTGATAGCTCAGTTGGTAGAGCAGAGGATTGAAAATCCTTGTGTCCCCAGTTCGAATCTGGGTCGAGCCACGTTTTTTTCCACGACTTATTAATTTCTCACGTCGAGAGGTTTATTTCTTTGCCACTCCTTTGCCATTCTGGCGGTTTCGGGCAAGTCATGAGGATGATCAGCTCCGGCAGTTGGAAATACTCCCAGAAAGGCATTTATTACCCGTCGATTGCAGCAGATTGCGCCAGAGATACAGGCGGATTACGGACGACAATGGCGACGATAGGGGAAACTACCGGAATAAGAGGAAGACAGCGGCGGCAATGGTGGCGAGAAGCAGAATTACGAAAACAATTCCGCAACCGGATTTTGCCCCAGTTCTCGTTTCGGCCTTTAACTGTCTTGCTTCGGCAATCCTCGCCTTCTTCAAGTATTTCGGACCAGCTCCGATAGGAGCCCGCATAATTGCGGAGGCGTCTCGGCTACCGCTTTCTCTTGATTCCGCCGTCCGGATTTCCCACGCGTCAAGGCAGAGCGTCTCCGCATGGTAAAGTCGATCCATCCACTCAGTAATTTCCTCAACGGTTCGGTCCCTTAATTCAGATTTCCCCCAAAAGCGGAGGACCATTTGTTGACGAACCGTCGCCGTTCGGGTCGTTAGCTTGTCGATAAGGATTGAGGACCTCGGCTTTTGTCATCTCCGGCCTTACGAGCCCTCCGAGAGACCTGATTTACGCTTTCTGGCTATCGGTGGTACGACAGCGCCAACGTGCATCGGGGCATCCATGAATTGAGCAATCTCGTCGCCGCCGCGTTCGAAGCTGCCCGAACCCGCGTCGCCCGCTTCATCAATACCCGGAGCGCTGACGAAATCGTATTCACGCGCGGCACCACCGAAGGGATCAATCGCGCCACCGCCGCCTGGGGCAACCGCAATCTCAAACCCGGGGACCAGATCTTGCTCACCGAAATGGAGCACCACAGCAACATCGCACCGTGGCAATTGCTGGCCGAACGCACGGGTGCCGAATTGGTTTATCTGCCCGTCACTGGCGATGAGGGATTGCTCGACCTCGACCGACTCGACCAAGTGCTCACCTCTCAGGTTAAGTTGTTCGCCATTGTTCATGTCTCCAACACCCCGGGCACGGTGAACCCCAGGTAGGGAACCAGTTGGGAGGCACCCGGGTAGAGGGCGGTGGCGCGCACTCGCTCCCCATACTGCACCGTGGCGGCGACTCCTTCGGGAAAGGCGGCGGTAACCGCGGTGCCGCACTCGCGGCAGCGACGCTTCTCGGCCAAGGAGGCCCCGCACGATGCTCGGTAATTTCGAGCCGGATCGCCGGCAGTTCAAAGACCTGACGACATTCGCAATGCTCGTCGGCGAGCGCTTCGCCAACCTCGTCCATGGGCGATTGGCACTTCGGGCATCGGTCCGCCTCGCCGAGCCGATGCTCGACGATGTGGTCGGGATTGGCGACGCGCTCGAGGGTGTCTCCGCGCCGCCCCTTCTGTCCGCCCGGTTTGCGCCCGGTTTGCGCCCGGTTTGCGCCCGGTTTGCGCCCGGTTTGCGCCCGGTTTGCGCCCGGTTTGCGCCCGGTCTTGCGCCGCAGGCTTATGGGCTTGGGTGGATTGGCGAAGTTGCCTGAATCAGAGGATGGCGGTTTGCTGCTGGTGCGGGAGTTACGTTTCAGTTCCGCAAGCTCAGCCTCTACCTTCTCAAGCCTCCCCTGCAAAAAAGCGAGCCGTTCGAACAGCGCAAAGGCCAGCTTGCCGATGGCTTCAGGATCGGCCCTGGCCAGCTCAATGAGTTGCGCTTCGCTTGGATGATTCTGCCCCACAGAGATGAGCTTAATCTATAATTATCATAGTACAAGTGACGCTTTTAGTTTTCTTGTCGATTCGAGGTGCTGAATAGTTACGAATAGTTACTAGTTTTTGCCAATTGATTCCCATGAATTGGAGTTAAAGCATCCCAAGTTGGAGTTGGGCCGCCTCGGACATCATTGATTGGTTCCACGGCGGGTCGAAAACGACATCACAGGTGGCTTCGGTGATTTCATCGAGGGACAGCAGTTTGGTTTGCACATCCGAGGAAAGCACCGGCCCCATTCCGCAGCCGGCCGCCGTGAGCGTGATCTTCAGGTCCGCACGATAAGAACCGGGCTCCACATTGGCGGTAAGTTGGCAGTCATAAACGAGACCCAGGTCGACAATATTGACCGGGATTTCCGGGTCGTAGCAGGTCTTGAGTTGCTTCCAAACTTCCTCCTCCAACTCCTCGCGTGTGCGGCGCTGCCCGGATGGGATCGCCGGTTTGGTCGCAAGTTCAATGCCGAGCGCATCGGTGTCTCCAGCGCCCAGTCGGAACATGTTTCCGTTGACGATGATGGTGTAGCTGCCGCCAAGCGACTGGGTGATGTAGGCCTGCTCGCCTTTCTGTAGGGTGACTTTGGTGCCGGCAGGGACGATCGTTCCTTCGACGTCGCGGGTGAGAGTGATCGGTTCGTTCGAGTTCATCGTTACGCCCGATCAGATTCGGTTGAAATGGTTTCGCCTCTGCCTTCGACTGCCGCAGCCGCCGCGTGCCACGGCAGGATGGCACATTTGATTCGCACCGGAAATCTGTGAACACCGGCCAGCGCTGACAATTTGCCCAAATCACCCTCGCTATGACCCGTCGTCATCATGTCGCAAACTTTGTCGAACATCACCCTCACCTCTGCCTTGGTCTTGCCCTTAAGGCTTTCGGTGAGCAGCGAAGCCGAAGCGATGGAAATCGCGCACCCGGAGCCTTGGAAGGTCATTTCCTCCACAAGGTCGCCGTCCATCCGGGCGTAAATCGTACAGCTATCCCCGCAGATGGGATTTGTACCCTGCGCGGTGCGGTTGGCGTCGGGCAAAACGCGGAAGTTCCTCGGACTTTTGTTGTGGTCGAGGAGGAGCTGTTGATAAAGCTCTGTAAGGTCGTCGGTCATTACGGGTTGACTGTGATTTGTTGGTTTTGTTCCAAGCGGTCCCACACCAGACCGTCCAACTCCTCCCGCACGGCTGCGCAGTGGACGCGGTCGATGATTTCTCCGGCGAAGGCGTGAATCAACATGCGCCGCGCCTTCTCCAGCGGAATGGCACGGGCGCGCAGGTAGAAAATGGAATCGTCACTCAACTGCCCGATGGTCGCGCCGTGCGTACACTTCACGTCGTCGGCGTAGATTTCGAGCTGCGGTTTGGTGTCGGCGGTCGCGTCATCCGAAAGCAGCAGGTTTTTGTTCGTCTGCCTGGCATTGGTTTTTTGTGCGCCGGGCCGGACGAGAATCCGGCCGTGAAAGACGCCTTTTGATTTGTCAGAGAGGACGCCATTAAAGTACTCATGGCTCGCACCATTCGGATGAGTGTGATCGACCACCATGTAGTGGTCGGCGAGTTGCTCCCCACGCGTGAGGTAGAGTCCATTGAGGATGCACTCCAGGCCCTCGCCGGCGAGTGTGGCATGGATGTTGGTGCGTGAGAGTTTCGCACCGAGCGCAATCGAGTGGGTGACCACGTTGCTCGCGCGCCCAAAGTGCGCCGCGACGGTTCCGATGTGGAAGGACTTCTGGTTCTCGTCCTGAAATTTCAAGTGCTCAACGACCGCGTTGTCACCCGCGACAAGTTCGGTGACGGAGTTCGTAAAGTACGCCGCCTCGCTCAGGCTCACATAACTCTCGATGACGGTGACCTGGCTGTCGCACTCCGCCACGATCAGGTTGCGCGGGTGCGTGGTGGTATTGTCGTCCTTGGCGGTGGAGATGAAGAGCAGATGAATCGGCTCTGCCACGGCTTGGCCCGCCGGCACATAAATGAATCCACCATCCTGAAAGAACGCCGCGTTCAGTGCGGTGAAGGCATTCGTATCCGTGCGGGCATGGCGACACAAGTGCGGCTCCACCAGCGCAGACTCGGTGACCAACGCGGCGGCGAGGCTCATTACCTTCACTCCCTCGGGCAGTTGCGCGTGGGATGACAATTCCGGCGCGAACTGACCGTTGACGAAGACGAGCTGACCGCCCGCAAGTGTGGTGAAAGGGAATTGACTCAGCGCCTTTTCCGTAACGCCGGGGTGCCCCGGTTCCAACCCTGGCTCAAACACCATCTTGGCGATGGGAGCCACGTTGGTGAAACGCCAGTCTTCGTCGCGCAAGGTCGGGAGGCCGAGTTCGTTGAAGCACGTGCGGCCCTCCTTTCGAGCCGACAACAACCACGCCGGCTCGTCAGTGTTTCTCTCGGATGACTCCAGCTCCTTGTGGTTTAAGCCGGGCTCCGTTACTCGGTTTGCAAGGGTGTCCGGTTTGGTTTCGGAAATAATCATTGGTGTCATTTGGTTTGAGCCTCAGGCGGGCACGGCGGCGGCGCGGATCATCCCGTCATATCCCGTCTCCTCCAATTCGAGCGCCAGTTCCTTGCCGCCGGACTTCACGATCCGGCCGTCGTAGAGGACGTGGACAAAGTCGGGCACGATGAAGTTGAGGAGGCGCTGATAGTGCGTGATGACGAGTTGGGCGTTGTCGGGGCGTTTTAGCGTGTTGACGCCGTGGGAGACGATTTTCAGCGCGTCGATATCGAGGCCCGAGTCGGTTTCATCGAGGATGGCGAACTTCGGCTCAAGCACGGCCATTTGGAAAATCTCGTTGCGTTTCTTTTCGCCGCCGGAAAACCCGTAGTTGACCGGCCGTTTCAACAAATCTTCCGGCAGGTGGACCAGTTTCACTTTCTCCTTCACGAACGTGAGGAACTCCATGGCGTCGAGTTCGGGCAGTCCGCGGTGTTTGCGGATTTCATTGTAGGCTGCCTTGAGAAAGTAGGTGCTGTTCACTCCGGGAATTTCGACCGGATACTGGAAGGCTAGAAACACGCCCTCGCAGGCACGCTCCTCGGGGCTAAGTTCAAGCAGGTCCCGGCCGCAGTAGATGACCTCGCCGCCAGTGATGTGGTAGCCTTCGCGGCCGGCAAGGATCGCGGCGAGCGTGCTCTTGCCACTGCCGTTGGGGCCCATGATGGCGTGCATTTCTCCGGGATAAATCGTGAGGTTGATTCCTTTGAGAATCTGCCTGCCTTCCACGGTGGCGCTGAGGTTTTGGATAGCTAGAATAGGTTCTTTCATTGGCGGGTATTCGTTTCTGGGTTTCATTCGGCGTTTCATCCCACGCTGCCTTCCAGGCTCACGCTCAGCAGCTTCTGGGCTTCGAGGGCGAACTCCATCGGCAGTTGCTGGAACACGTCTTTGCAATAGCCGTTGACGATCATGTTCACGGCGTCCTGCGTCGGGATGGCGCGCTGGTTGCAGTAGAAGATTTGGTCTTCCCCAACCTTCGTCGTGCTGGCCTCGTGCTCGACCTGTGCCGAGCTATTCTTCACCTCGATGTAGGGAAAGGTGTGTGCCCCGCACTGGTCGCCGATGAGCAACGAATCGCATTGTGAGTAGTTGCGGGCGTTCGTCGCGCCCTTCAGGATTTTCACGAGGCCGCGATAGCTGTTCTGGCCGTGACCGGCGGAGATGCCCTTCGAGACGATGGTGCTGCGCGTGTTCTTGCCGATGTGAATCATCTTCGTGCCGGTGTCGGCCTGTTGGTAATTATTCGTCAACGCCACCGAGTAGAATTCGCCGACCGAGTTGTCGCCTTGCAAAATCACGCCGGGATACTTCCAGGTGATGGCCGAGCCGGTCTCGACCTGCGTCCAGGTAATCTTCGAGTCTCGTCCTTTGGCGATACCACGCTTGGTGACGAAGTTGTAGATGCCGCCCTTGCCGTTCTCATCGCCCGGATACCAGTTCTGCACGGTCGAGTATTTGATCTCGGCGTTATCCAGCGCGACGAGTTCGACGACTGCGGCATGGAGTTGGTTCTCATCGCGCATCGGGGCGGTGCAGCCTTCGAGATAACTCACATGGCTGTCCTCGTCGGCGATGATGAGCGTGCGCTCGAACTGACCGGACTTGGCCGCGTTGATCCGGAAATAAGTGGATAACTCCATCGGGCAACGCACCCCTTTGGGGATGTAGCAGAACGAACCGTCGGTGAAGACCGCCGAATTGAGCGTCGCGTAAAAGTTGTCCGTGTAAGGAACCACCGAACCGAGATACTTCCGGACGAGGTCAGGGTGCTCCTGCACCGCTTCGCTAAACGAGCAGAAGATGACTCCCTTCTCGCCAAGCTGCTTCTTGAAGGTCGTGCCGACGGACACGCTGTCCAGCACCGCGTCCACCGCCACGCCCGCCAGACGCATGCGCTCGTGGAGGGGAATTCCGAGCTTCTCGAAAGTCTCCAAAATTTTCGGGTCCACTTCGTCCATGCTCTTCGGGCCGTCCGCAAGACTCTTGGGCGCGACGAAATAAGTGATATCCTGATAATCGATCTTCGGATAATGCACCTGGGGCCACGTCGGCTCTTCCAGGGTGGTCCAGTGGCGGTACGCTTTCAGCCGCCATTCCAGCAGCCACTCCGGCTCGTTTTTCTTGGTTGAAATAAACCGGATGATGTCCTCGCTCAACCCCGGCGGCGCGGACTCCGTCTCGATGTCCGTGTAGAAGCCGAATTTGTATTCACTTTTGACAAGTTCTTCGATGGTGTCAGTTGAGGTGCTCATGAGAGTGATCGAGTTGGTTTGATGGTTGCTGAACGAGCCGGCCCCTCCCGGACCCGCTCAGGTCTCACCCGGGGTGATGCGCGTCGCATGACCGGTCGGTCGGCGCATCGGCCACGACTGCCGTCAGTTGCACCAGTCCCGCTTGGAGCAGGTAGGCTTCCACCTCGTCCCCATTGACATCGACCAGCAGGTGCCCATCGACCTCCACACAAGGGGAAAGGCTCTGCCCGCTCTTTTCAATCATCTCCGCGCGGAATGACGGGTTGATGATGATGTCGCGATCTTCGTAATCCAGATTGTATTTGCGCATGATGGAGCGCACTCCCTGGCTCCAGCCGCAGGAGGTTTTCAAGTAGGCGGTGATGATCGGTGTTTTGATTGGTGTTATCATCGATGTTTTGCGTTTTGTTTTCGTTTTCTGGTTAAGGTTGGTCGTAACCTTGCGGTCCCGTCCGTCTCGTAAATCGGTAGTAATTCGGTCACACTCCGGCTGCGCCGTTGTTCCCAATCGCTTCGACCGGGCACCCCTCCATGGCTTCCATGCAGAGCGCTTCCTCCTCGGGGGTCGTCGCTTGCTTGAACACATAGGAGTAGCCACCCTCTTCATTGCGCGTGAAGTTGTCCGGTGCGGTCTCCCGGCACAAGTCGCAATCAATGCACTGGTCATCGACGTAAAGCTGCCCGGCCACGTTTTCCGCGTATTTATTTTCAATGTCCGCCATGGATTTTCTTTCGTTTCATGCTCTCCGGGAACGTCGTCTCAAAGTCACGTGCCGGAGCATCGAATGGATTCCGTCTGCGTGCCTCCGCGCTTTCTAAAGTAATTTCTTTAGAAAAAGTAGGCGACGGCATTGAGCCTGACAAGCGATTTGTTAAAGTTTTTACTTTAGAAACAATCGGTCGATTCGACTGGCGCTGGAAAACGGTTGACTGTAAGCTCTGAATGATGGCAAAACGCGACACTGCTCCCAAAAAAGCCGATCTGGTTCCCAGTCGGCAAGCGATCCTGCGTCTCCTCAAGCGGCAGGGGCCGAGCGACGCCGAAGCCCTCGGTGCGCAATTGGGCATCTCCGCCATGGCTATTCGGCAGCACCTATACGCGCTGCACGCTGAAAAGCTGGTGACCTACGAGGAAGAGCCGCGCCCAATCGGACGGCCGGCCAAGATGTGGCGCCCAACGCCAGCTGCCGAGTCCCATTTCCCCGATGCCCACGCGGGCTTGACCGTGAATTTGCTCAACGCGGTCGAAGAGACCTTTGGCGAGCAAGGTCTCACGCGCGTCGTGTCGCAAAGCACACACCGGCAGATTGAGAGCTACCGATCCCGCATCCCGGCTCGCGCCTCGCTTCAGATTCGGCTGAAGACGTTAATCTCCCTTCGTAACGAAGAGGGCTACATGGCCGAAGTGCAGCGGCAGCCCGACGGTTCCTTTTTTCTGATTGAGAACCACTGCCCCATTTGCGCCGCAGCCAGGGTGTGCCCCATGCTGTGCAACTCTGAGCTTGAGGTCTTCCGGGCGATCCTGGGGGAGAGAGTGGTCATCGAGAGGACAGAGCACATGCTGGCGGGTGCCCGCCGCTGCGTTTACCGCATCCGCCCGGCCGAGGAAAAGAAGAAAAGATGCCAGGCATTATGACCGCGGATCATCATTGGCTTCGACGGCCCCACCACGGGAAGCCGCGCTCGACAAAACGCCCTGGTGTTAGAATCTGAGAAAAATCAAGCGAATAGTATGAGTGATCTATCAAAAGAAGAATCAATCAAGGGCGCTTTCATGGGTGCCATCGTTGCAGATGCACTCTGCTTGGGAAGTCATTACGAATATGATGCTCAAAAAACCATGAGGCCTATGGGAATAAGCCGATTGAACGATTCATGTCCCCGGGTGAAATGATGGGAGGTCCAACTCATGGGATTGGCTGGGGCGAGAGAAACTATCATCCCGGTAAAAAAGCAGGGGGAACCACCGACTACGGTGATTACAATATCGTTGTTTTGGAACACTTGGCAGCCATTGCCAATCCCCCAAGGGCATTCAGTGTCGGGGCGCTGATTCCTCATTGGATGAATCGTTTTGAAAACGGCTGGGGCTCATGGATATGCACCATGACCAAAGAGACTTATTCGCAGGTGAAAAATGGATTCCCGATTGAGGAATTGGGCGGTATGTCCAATGCGATGGCGATCCGTCATGTCGCGGCACATGCCTACTATGAAACCGAAGACGAGCTAGTGGGGGTTGCACGTAAAACGATGTTTACTCACAAGAACAGCGAAGCATTGGGCGGAGGGGAATTTTTTGCGCGTGTGACCCATCGTGTGATAAACGGTGCGACACCTCAAGACGCGATAGAATCTGCCGCCGTATTGATGGGCGGGTTTTTTGAGACGAAAGTCGCTCAGGCCATTGCAAAATTCAAAGAGGCAACCAATCCTGATGCACCGCTGTCCCGTGAGCCTTTTGCGGATGATCTGGCATTGACCTCAATGGCGCGACTATGGGATGTCGGTCGCTCGGAACCCATTAAAGTCGGCAAAGCAAGTCCGACGGAGGGGACACTCCCGGGGGCTGTTTACTTCATTCTAAGATATGCCGATCAGGAAGATGGTTTAAAAAAAGCGACCGCGGCCAATGCCATGGTAGGTGGAGATAATGCGTCACGCGGTATCGCGATTGGAATGGTGTTGGGAGCGTATCAAGGGGCCAATGCCATCCCAAAGGAGTGGCAGGCAACATTGGATCAATGGGATTATTGTGATAACCTCCTTAATCAGTTGCCGCTTCTAAAAACAAGCTTCCTCTCTCCCAACCACCGTTCAGAACCTTCTTCCCAAAAACAGCCCCAACCCAAAAAAGAAATTTCCTAGCAGGAGGTTTCTTGGCGTGCGCGGAGTTTGACCAAACCGTTTGCCCGGAAGCCATGACGCATGCAGATAACGCAGGCTGAGAAACCGTTCAAAGATGAACCAATCGTGGTTCCTGCTCTCAAACGAAAACGGAACTAATACAACAACAATATTTAGAGATACCCATGAAAAAGAACGTGACGCAGAAGTTGATCGGAAGCCATCTGGTCGAGGGAACGATGCGGTCGGGTGAAGAGATCGGTCTCAAAATAGATCAGACCCTCACGCAAGATGCCACGGGCACTTTGGTCATGCTGGAGTTGGAAGCGATGAAGATTTCCCGCGTTCAAACCCAGCTTTCCGCCCAATACGTAGACCACAATCTCTTGCAGGTGGACTTTAAGAACGCCGACGATCATCTCTTCCTGCGGAGCGCCTGCCGCAAGTTCGGCGTGTGGTATAGCGGCCCGGGCAACGGGATCAGCCATGTTGTCCACATGGAACGGTTCGGCATCCCGGGCAAAACGTTACTGGGCTCAGACAGTCACACTCCGGCCGCTGGTTCTCTGGGAATGCTGGCGCTTGGCGCGGGCGGACTGGAAGTGGCCCTGGCCATGGCGGGCCAACCGTTGCAGGTGCGAATGCCCAAAGTCTGGGGCGTAAAATTGACCGGCAAACTGCCCGCTTGGGTCAGCGCCAAGGACGTCATCCTTGAAATGCTCCGTCGTCACGATGTGGATGGAGGGGTTGGAAAAGTCATCGAATACTATGGCCCAGGACTGGAGAACCTAACCGCCATGGACCGGCACGTTATTGCCAATATGGGCGCGGAATTGGGTGCTACTACCTCGGTTTTTCCCTCCGACACAGCAGTTCGGGCCTTTCTTAAATCGCAGGGGCGGGAAAAAGATTGGATGGAAATCGTCGCGGATGCTGGCGCCGAATATGACGAACACGAAGCCATCAATCTGGCGGAACTGGAGCCGCTCATTGCGTGTCCGAGCAGCCCTGGCAAGGTGGTGCCGGTGCGGGAGGTAGCTGGCCGGGAAATCTACCAAAGTTACATCGGCTCGTCGGCCAATCCGGGCCTCCGGGATTTTGCCGTGCCCGCCGCGATGGTTGATGGCAAACAGGTGCATCAACGGATTTCCTTCGACATCAATCCGACCTCGCGGCAAATCCTCGAAAACCTGGCTTCACTCGGGCTCCTCGGAAAGCTCATTCGCGCCGGCGCGCGCGTGCATCAAGCGGGGTGCAACGGCTGTATCGGGATGGGGCAGGCCCCGGCGACGGATCGGATCAGCCTGCGCACCGTGCCGAGAAATTTTCCGGGACGATCTGGGACCCGCGAAGACAAGGTGTATTTGTGCAGCCCGGAGACCGCGGCAGCGTCCGCCCTTACCGGCGTGATTACCGATCCCCGCACGCTGGGAATCGAGTATCCTCAATTCACCGAACCCGATACCATTATCCTCAGCACTTCCCTGCTCGTGCCACCGTCCGAGGAAGGCGAAGACGTGGCCCTGGAAAAAGGCCCGAATATCAAAGCGCTGCCCTCCTTCGAACCCTTGCCGGATACACTGGAAGGTCCGGTGCTGTTGAAAGTCGGGGACGATATCTCGACCGATGAAATCCTGCCCGCCGACGCCCGCGTGCTCCCTTTCCGCAGCAATATCCCTGAGATCAGCAAATTCACCTTCAACGGAATCGATCCGACCTACTACGACCGCGCCATGCCGCATCGCGACCGGGGCTCGTTCGTGGTGGGTGGTGAAAACTACGGGCAAGGTTCCAGCCGCGAGCACGCCGCCTTGGCCCCGCGCTATCTCGGGGTCAAGGCCGTGCTCGCAAAAGGCTTTGCGCGGATCCATTGGCAGAATCTCATCAACTTCGGAATTCTGCCGCTGCAACTGGTCCACTCCGAAGATTGGGAGAAGATCGACCAGGAGGATGTCCTGGCCCTCCGTGAGGTTCGCGGAGCACTGCGGAATGGCAACACCGTCAAGGTTGAAAACCAGACGAAAGGCCAGAGCTACGATACGATTCATACGATGAGCCGACGACAGGCGGACATCGTGCTGCGCGGTGGTTTGATCAACGCGGTTCCCGAAAATCACACCTCAACCCTCTCATGAACATTCCTCCTAAAAATCCTCCGATGGCGGCCAAACCGCTACATAAAAACGAAGCGCTGAAAGCTGGGAGCAATTCCCTCCGCGGCCACATCCTCCAGGATATCGAGGACAACTCGACGGGCACTGTCACCGAGGACAGCGCTCAACTCCTGCGATTCCACGGCATCTACCCGCAGGACGATCTGGCCCGCCTCTAAAAGTCATGCTGCTCGACACGCTCAACCGTCCCTTGCGCGACCTGCGCATTTCAGTGACCGACCGCTGCAACTTCCGCTGCGTCTATTGCATGCCCAAGGAAGTCTTTGGCGGCGAGTTCCAATTCCTTGAGCGCGAGCAGTTACTCACCTTCGAAGAAATAACGCGGCTGGCCCGCGTGTTCGTGACGCTGGGCGCAGAGAAGATTCGCCTTACCGGCGGCGAGCCGCTGGTGCGGCGCAATCTGGAGCAGCTCATCGCCATGCTGTCGTCAATCCCCGGCGTGGACCTGACCCTGACCACCAACGGCTCGTTGCTCGCGAGGCAGGCGCAGGCGCTCAAAGACGCGGGCTTGCACCGCGTGACCGTGAGCCTGGACTCGCTGGACGATGCCGTATTCAAGGCCATGAACGACGTGGAGTTTCCGGTGGCAAAGGTGCTGGAAGGAATCGAAGCCGCCGCCGCCGTGGGCCTTGCGCCCATCAAAATCAACATGGTCGTCAAGCGCGGCGTGAACGAGCACAGCATCGTGCCGATGGCGCGCCACTTCAAAGGCACTGGCCACATTTTGCGCTTCATCGAATATATGGATGTGGGGCACACCAACGGCTGGCGGCTGGACGACGTGGTTTCAGCGGCGGAGATCATCTCCATCCTTGATGCTGAACTGCCGTTGGAGCCGGTGGCCCCGAACTATCGCGGCGAGGTGGCCAACCGTTGGCGCTACCGTGACGGCTCCGGCGAGATCGGCGTGATTGCCTCCGTGACGCAAGCTTTCTGCCGCGATTGCACCCGCGCCCGTCTGTCGCCGGAAGGCTCGCTCTATACCTGTCTATTTGGCATCAAAGGATTTGATTTGCGCGCCCTGGTGCGCGGCGGGGCCTCGGACGAGGAACTTGCCCGCGCCATTGGCCGGGTCTGGCATGTGCGCGGCGACCGCTACTCCGAGATTCGTTCCGAAGCCACGGTGAACCTGCCCAAAGTGGAAATGTCGCACATCGGCGGCTGAGACTTTGTTCGCACCCCGCCAAAGGAAATATTTTGATATGACACCTCCGCAGCGGGATGCCGCGCTCGAAAAAACGTTCGCCTATCATGAGGAAACCAAACATCATCTGGATCGCTACGCGCGCAGCCTCGGCTACCTCGCGTGGGCAGATCAGCCCAATCCCTTCCGGGAATTCCAGGGAGCACCCCGCGTCGAGCTTCCGCTCGCACGCGAAGAGGAGTCTCCGCCATTTGCAGAACTTTTCTCCGGCCAGCCCAGAACCGCTCAAGCGTTGACCCGGCAAACTCTAGGACTCTTCTTTGAACTGTCGCTGGCGCTTTCCGCTTGGAAGGAGACCCCCGGAGGCCGGTGGGCACTGAGAATCAATCCATCGAGCGGCAACCTGCATCCCACCGAAGCGTATGCCCTCCTCCCACCGGTGGAGGGAATCGCCGCGCACGGTGGCGCCTATCATTATCTGAGCCGTGATCATGCCCTGGAACTGCGCTGTCGCTGGGAAGAAGCGGCGGCTCCAGGAGGATTCTATCTGGCTTTGACCTCCATTCCGTGGCGGGAAGCGTGGAAGTATGGCGAGCGGGCGTTCCGCTATTGCCAACACGACCTTGGTCATGCGCTGGCGGCGGTGAGTTTTTCCGCAGCCACGCTGGGCTGGAAAGCCCGGCTTCAGACTAGTTCGCCGGAATATATTACCTGGCTGCTTGGACTCGATCAGCCAGCGCAACCACTCGAACCCGAGATTCCCGAAGCACTGGTTTGGATCCAGACCGGCCTGCCTGTGCCGCCTGCTGGCGCGCCACTCGCAGACAAACGCGCACGGCAGACCAGCCCACCGCCGCCTCCCTTTCCCTTGCCGGCGTCGCATTCTCCGCTCCAGTGGTTTGGCCAGCCCAATCAGCTCAGCAAAGGACATACCGAGTGGCCTCTGATTGATGAAGCCGCCGCCGCCACCAGCCAACCGTCCGCTCCCGACTCCACTCCCGCACCGCCCGGATCACGCTGGCCCGATCCCCAGCCGGTGCCTTGCCTGCTGCCGGCGGGTGCCATCATCCGGCAGCGCCGCAGCGCGGTGGATTTCGATGGCACCACGCCGCTGGCGCGGGCCGCCTTCCTCCAACTGCTAGACCTGACTCTACCGCGGCCGCAGGTTCCCCCTTTCGATCTTTGGGATCTTCCGGTCAGCGTTCATCTCGTGATTTTCGTCCATCGAGTCACCGATCTGGAGCCGGGGCTTTATCTCTGGGTGCGCGACTTGCAGCAGCTGGATGCCTTGCGTGCGGCGTTCCGGCCTGACTTTCTCTGGCAATGCGAGCAGCCGCAGGAATGTCCTCTCTTTGCACTGGAAAGTGGCGATCTGCGCAGCTTCGCCAAAACCCTTTCCTGCCATCAGGACATCGCGGCGGACGGAGCTTTCAGTTTGGGCATGTTGACGCATTTCGAGCCGGCCCTGCGTGCACGCGGTCCACAGGCGTATCGGCAACTCTTTTGGGAAACGGGCATGATTGGTCAGAGCCTCTATTTGGGAGCCGAAGCAGCCGGGATGCGCGCCACGGGGATCGGGTGCTACTTTGATGACGTGCTGCACCACGCCTTGGGATTACAAGATCGCACTTGGCAGAGTCTCTATCATTTCACCATCGGAACGGCGGTGGACGACCCCCGACTGCGGAGCGCACCACCTTATGGGGACGAGCGGACGGCAAAATGAAAAAAGATGCTCTTCCTTTCAGATCAACAACTCGGTGGAATTAGGCGCTTGACGATGGCACTAATTGGGTAGTCCTTCGAAAGATGCCTACGCCGATTGAGCAAAATTTTAACGACTTTAAAAAAGTCGAAAAGAAGGCGCTTGAAATTCTTGCGGAGATGAAAGCGACCAGTCCTAAAAATGGGGACATCGAGCTCGCGCTCCTCGTTGCGATTTTCGAGCTGCACAAAGGCGCGCTCCCCGCCGAAACGATAGGTGCAATCGTGCAGGGCCACCTCATACAGCTTCTGCCTCATTACACCACCAAGGCGCTGAAAGGGAGTTGAGGGCCGAAGAGCGGCTGAGTGAAACCGGCCTTGATAATGGGTGTATGAATTCTTTTCCAGCCATGACCTCCGAACTCCAAAAGACCGCTCTCGACAACGACATCCATCTCACAGTTGCCGAACCAACTGGCGATGTTGAGATTGGTGGAGCCGACCCGCGACCGGAAGATACCGAAAACCCAAATTATTCTCGGTGGGGAAGACATGCCGTCCTACGTTGACAACTTCATCCTTGCCTTGCAAAAGAGCGGCATTCTTGTCGCACGCGTCCACACTGCACGACAAAAACAGGCAACTTAACTGGTTAATAATAAGTCATTTATATTAATATACTTCTTGACATTTGGGGTTTGCGGCATGTTTTCCATGCTAAATGCCTCTCTCATTGACCGTCTCCGCTCCGCCCTCCCTTCTTGGAAAAACGCCCGCCTCGAATGCCTTGGGTACCTCATCGTTTCGATCGTGCGCAACCGCACCGTCAACCTCGCCAAGCTCTCTGCGGAAGCCTCG
>Ga0209702_10001893_pt1 | contig 38162 bp, 36 predicted proteins | sample FRY01_FD_187210 | JGI IMG/M metagenome (GOLD analysis project Ga0209702, IMG submission 187210) | Freshwater microbial communities from Lake Fryxell liftoff mats and glacier meltwater in Antarctica - FRY-01 (SPAdes) (version 2) | ecosystem: Environmental > Aquatic > Freshwater > Ice > Glacier...
AAAAGTTCTAATTGCTATTTCAAATGTGTCTTTTCGTGGTTTATTAATGATTTGTTATCTTTATCTGTACTATAAAATGGAAATAAAGTTATGCCTCTATAACTTTTAAAATTAAATATTTAAAAACTATAATTATCATTAATTACAAAGTTGTTAAATTTGTAGCTATGAATACACCAAATTCTGAAAATAAATTAATAGAAGGCGAAGATTTTTATTATACCCCAGAAGGATACAAATGTTTTACAGAAAAACACCATTTAAAAAGAGGCTATTGCTGTAAAAGCGGATGCAGACATTGCCCTTATGGATTTAATAAAAAAACAGGGCAAATAAACCCTAAAAAATAACACAGTATATATTATGACTTTTAAAGAGCAAATTTTAGCAGGAATTTCAAACGAATTACCACAAGTAAAAGAATATGAACTAGATATAAATCACGCTCCAAAGAGAAAAGATATTCTAAATAACGAAGAAATTAAACTTGCATTAAAAAATGCATTAAGATATTTTAATAGCAAGCATCATAAAACTTTAATGCCAGAATTTAAATTAGAATTAGAAAAATATGGCAGAATATACATGTATCGTTTTAGGCCAGACTATAAAATGTATGCAAGACCTATATCTGAATATCCAGGTAAAAGCGAACAAGCTAAAGCAATAATGTTAATGATACAGAATAATCTAGATTATGCTGTAGCTCAACATCCACATGAGTTAATTACTTACGGCGGAAATGGTGCTGTTTTTCAAAATTGGGCTCAATACTTACTTACAATGAAGTATTTAGCAGAAATGACAAACAAACAAACTTTAGCAATGTATTCTGGACATCCAATGGGATTATTTCCTTCACATAAAAATGCTCCAAGAGTTGTTGTTACTAACGGAATGACAATACCAAATTACTCTAAACCAGATGATTGGGAAAAATTTAATGCATTAGGCGTTTCTCAATACGGACAAATGACTGCTGGTAGTTTTATGTATATTGGTCCTCAAGGCATTGTTCATGGCACAACTATAACAATATTAAATGGATTTAGAAAAATAAAAAAAGAGCCAAAAGGCTCAATATTTTTAACCTCAGGTTTAGGTGGAATGAGTGGAGCTCAACCTAAAGCAGGTAACATTGCAGGATGTATAACTATTTGTGCCGAAGTAAACCCAAAAATAACAAAGATTAGACATGAACAAGGTTGGATAAACGAAATTTGCTACGACCTAAACAGCTTAGTTCTTAGAGTAAAAAAAGCTCAAGAGTCTAAAGAAGTTGTTTCTATAGCATATCTAGGTAATATAGTTGATGTATGGGAAAAATTTGATCAAGAAAACATTAAAATAGATTTAGGCTCAGATCAAACATCGCTTCATAATCCTTGGTCTGGCGGTTATTATCCGGCGGGTATTTCATTTGGAGATTCTAATGAAATGATGGCAAACAATCCAAATCTTTTTAAAGAAGAGGTGCAAAAAACATTACGTAAACATGTGGCGGCAATAAATAAACACACCGCAAAAGGCACCTACTTTTTTGATTATGGAAATGCTTTTTTATTAGAAGCGTCTAGAGCTGGAGCAGATGTTATGGCTACAAATAATATTGATTTTAAATATCCTAGTTATGTTCAAGACATAATGGGACCAATGTGTTTCGATTATGGATTCGGCCCTTTTAGATGGGTTTGTGCATCTGGAAAACCAGAAGATTTACAAAAAACAGACACAATTGCTTGTAATGTTTTAGAAGAAATAGCAAAAACGGCTCCTATAGAAATACAACAACAAATGCAAGACAATATTAAATGGATTAAAGAAGCTCAAACAAACAAATTAGTTGTTGGTTCTCAAGCTAGAATATTATATGCAGATGCAGAAGGAAGAATAAAAATTGCCCAAGCATTTAATCAAGCTATTGCTAAAAACGAAATTGGTTTTGTAGTTTTAGGTAGAGACCATCATGATGTATCTGGAACAGATTCTCCATATAGAGAAACATCAAATATATATGATGGTTCTAAATTCACATCAGATATGGCTATTCAAAACGTAATTGGCGATAGTTTTAGGGGAGCAACCTGGGTATCAATACATAATGGTGGCGGAGTTGGATGGGGAGAGGTTGTAAATGGCGGGTTTGGTATGGTTCTTGATGGTACTAAAAAAAGTTCTAAACGATTAGAATCTATGCTGTTTTGGGATGTTAACAATGGTATTGCAAGAAGAAATTGGGCAAGAAATGATGCTGCTATTTTTGCAATTAAAAGAGCCATGCAATCTCAACCTCTATTAAAGGTTACAATTCCAAACCTTGTAGACGATACTCTTTTAGAATAACGATTAGTACCTGTTTAATTTAAACTCAACAACATGAAAACATTAAAATTATTTTCTGTATTACTTTTGTTCGTATTTGCATCGTGTAGTTCTATTAGAACAAATTCTGACTTTGATAAGGATGCAAATTTTGCTGAATATAAAACATACGCTTTTCATAAAAGCGGTATAGATAAAGTAGAAATTTCTGATTTAGATAAAAAAAGAATTCTAAGAGCTATAGATGAGTCTATGGCTTTAAAAGGTTTTACAAAAAGCAACAACCCAGATGTTCTTATAAATTTATTTACAAAAGAAAGAGAACAAGTAAATGTAAACCAATTTAATGTTGGATGGGGTTATGGTTGGGGATTTGGTTGGAATCCATGGATGATGAACAACAGAGCAACCGTATCGTCATATACAGAAGGCACCTTAACTATAGACATTATAGATGCTAAGAAAAAAGAATTAATTTGGCAAGGAGAAGGTGTTGGCACTCTAACTCGCAATTCAAAATTAAAAGATGAAAAAATTAAAAATTTTGTTTTCAAAATACTAGAACAATATCCGCCAAGTAAAAAATAAAACACTAGAAGAAGGAAATATAATATTACTTACTAAAATTACATTGCAACCTCTCAAAACATTTTGTATTTTTACAACATTAAGCAATATAATTATACTATGAATACCGCAATTGAAAGCAACCCATTAATAGACAGGCTGCCTAAACATTTAAAACAGTTTATTAAACCACAAAACTATAAAGACTATACGCCAATTAATCAAGCGGTTTGGAGATATGTAATGCGTAAAAACGTAAGCTATCTTTCTAAAGTTGCACATAACTCATATCTAGATGGGTTAAAAAAAACAGGTCTTGAAGTAGATTCTATTCCAAATATGTATGGAATGAACCGTATTTTAAAAGAAATAGGTTGGGGCGCTGTTGCTGTAGACGGTTTTATTCCTCCAAATGCTTTTATGGAATTTCAGGCTTATAACGTATTAGTTATAGCATCAGACATTAGACAATTAGAAAATATAGAATATACACCAGCTCCAGACATTATTCACGAAGGTGCCGGTCATGCTCCAATTATAGCAAATCCAGAATATGCAGAATATCTACGTAGATTTGGAGAAATAGGTTGCAAAGCAATTTCTTCTTCTAGAGATTACGAAATGTATGAAGCTATTAGATTATTATCGATATTAAAAGAAGCAGAAGGTACTCCAATAGCAGAAATTGAAGCTGCAGAAAATCAAGTAGAGTTTTTACAAAACAATATGGGAGAACTTTCTGAAATGGCTTTAATTAGAAACCTACATTGGTGGACAGTTGAATATGGCTTAATTGGAAGTCTAGAAACTCCAAAGATTTATGGTGCTGGGTTATTATCCTCTATAGGAGAAAGTGCTTGGTGTATGACTAAAAATGTTGAAAAGTTGCCTTATACTTTAGAATCTTCTACTCAAAGTTTTGATATTACAAAACCTCAACCGCAATTATTTGTAACACCTAATTTTGCCCATTTAAGCTTAGTCTTAGAGCAATTTGCAAATAAAATGGCATTAAGAATAGGTGGATTAAGTGGCATTCAAAAGCTAATAGATTCTAAATCTTTAGGAACAATAGAATTAAGTACCGGAATACAAGTTTCTGGGGTTTTTACTAATGTTATACAAGACAATAACAAACCTGTTTACATTCAAACTACTGGAAAAACAGCGTTATCATATAGAGAAAAAGAGTTGGTTGGTCATGGTACTATTTATCATAGCGAAGGCTTTGGATGTCCAATTGGCAAACTTAAAGGAATAAATCTTGCTATAGAAGACATGAGTCCGATGGATTTATCTGCTTATGCTATTCACGAAGGCGAAAAAGTTACTTTAGAATTTGAAGGAGATATTATTGTTTCTGGCGAAATTATTACTGGGTCAAGAAATTTAAGAGGAGAAATAATTGTAATAAGTTTTAAAAATTGCACTGTAACTCACAATGAAAAAGTTTTATTTATGCCAGAATGGGGAACTTACGATATGGCTGTTGGAAATAAAGTAATCTCTGCATTTAGTGGCCCAGCCGATATTAATAGTTTTGAAATGATTACTCATATACCAAAAAGTACAACTATTAAAGCAAAAAAATCTAAAGAAAAAGAAGCCTTAGAATCTCTTTATTTAAATGTTAGAAATTACAGAGAACAAAAAGAAACACAATATACTTTAGAGCAAACTTTCGAGATTTTAAAAACTAATCACCCTTTAGATTGGTTATTAAATGTAGAATTAATAGAAATGCTTTATAAAGAAAACAACATTTCTCTTTTAGAAAAAGTAAAATCACATTTAGAGACTGTAAAATTAAAAAAACAATCGGTTTCTCATCTTATTGAAGGAGGATTAGAATTAATATTTGAAAAAGAAAAAGTATAACGTAACAAATGTTACAATTTGTTTTTATAGCAATTTATATTTTTGCTTTAAATATATAAAATATGGGAATTTTAGATTTATTAGGTTTTGGAAACAAAACAAATGATATTCAAGAATACGTTCAAAAAGGAGCTGTTATTTTAGACGTAAGAACAATAGAGGAATTTAAAGATGGTCATATAGAAGGCTCAAAAAATATAGCTTTGCAGATTTTAAATGGTAAAATTACAGAAATAAAAAAATGGAACAAACCGGTTATTACATGCTGCAAATCTGGAATGAGAAGTGCGCAAGCTACTTCTATTTTAAAGCAAAATGGTGTCGATTGCATTAATGGTGGTGGCTGGACAAATTTACAAAGTAAATTATTCTAAAATTTTATTTGCGGATGTTGCTCGGCTAAATTAGCTTTTTTAAGTTCTAATTTACTTATAAATTTTTGATGACTTTCTGAAGTTGGATTAAAAGGACGATGAGAAAGTGATTTTTGAATAGAATCAACTTCTTCAATTGTTTTACATGTAGTTTCTGAAAAATAAGTTTCTGAAAATCGTTGCCAAATATAATCGATAGCTACCTGATTAGGATGCAACATATCTTGGGCATAAAAACGATAATCTCGTAATTCGTCCATCATGATTTCATAGGAAGGGAAATAATTGACAATTGATGATTTGTTATTGATGATATTATAAATAGCAGACAACAAATGTGCTTTACTAACGTTGTTTTCTGCAAAACCGTCTTTTAAATGCCTAACAGGAGAAACTGTAAAAATAAATTGGCAATTTGGATTTGCTTTTTGAATTAAATCAATCGTGTTTTGAATTGATTTTTCGATGGTCTCTATAGAAAGCAATTCTTTAGTAAATTCTTTCTGAGGAACTTTATGGCAATTGGCAACTATGTTGTTAGAATCTACATTTCTATAAACCCAAGATGTTCCTAATGTGATTTGAAAATGTGATGATTTGGAAATGTGATGATTTGTTGAATCGATTAAAAGGTTTAAGATTTCTAAAAATGTTTCTTTATCAGAATTAGAAAGTTCAGAATGAATCTCGTAACAATGCCATAAATCATTATAAAAGAAAATATCTTTTTCGGTAAAATAAATTTTATCTACAACCCTTTTAATCAATTTTTCAATTGAAACTGGATTAAAAATGATGCCAAACGGGTTTAGAGTATTCTGGAATTTAAAATACTGGAATTTCTCGCTCATATTTTCTGCAAAGCAAGAACCAAAAGACATTATTATAGAATTGTAATCTATAGGATTTTCGCTTTTACTAATAAGGATTTGAGTTCTAAACTGCATAAAAGTATATTTTTATCAAAAATACTAATAAAAAAGAAACCCAAAACTAATGGTTTTGGGTTTCTTTAAAAATTAAACAATCTAAATTAACAATTAGATTATTTCTAATTAGAAAGACATACTTTCTAAATTAGTTACTTTACAAATTCAATAGCTTTTTCTAACGCTTCTTTAACACCAGTTGCATTTTTTCCTCCGGCAGTTGCAAAGAAGGGTTGTCCGCCACCGCTACCCTGAATGTATTTACCTAGTTCACGCACGACTGCTCCTGCATTTAACCCTTTTGTTTCTACCAATTCTTTAGAGATATAACAGGTTAGCATTGGTTTATCATCTTGAGATGTTGCAAAAACAATAAATAAATTATTTTGGTTATTACCTAGTTCGTAAGCTAAATCTTTTGCTCTATTAGCGTCTAAATCTATTTGTGCTGCTAAAAATTTAATTCCGTTTATTTCTTGTATTTGAGCTACCAATTCTGTTTTTAATCCTTTAGATTTTTCTTTTAACAATTGCTCAACTTGTTTCTTTAATTTAAAATTTTCGGCTTGCAAAGAAACCACTGCTTTAATAGTATCTTGTGGATTTTTTAAAGTTGTTGCAATTTCTGCTAACATATTTTCTTGATTAATGAAAAATTCTTTTACCGCATCTCCAGTTATAGCTTCTACACGACGAATTCCTGCTGCAACTGCTCCTTCTGAAATAATTTTGAAATGCCAAATTTCTGCTGTGTTTGAAACATGAATTCCGCCACAAAGTTCCATAGAATCTCCAAATTTTATCGCACGAACATTATCGCCATATTTTTCTCCAAATAAAGCCATTGCACCTTCGTCCAAAGCTTGTTGAATAGGAATATTTCTGTGTTCAACTAATTGTAATTGTTCTTGAATTTTTTGGTTTACAAAATCTTCCACTTGTTTGATTTCTTCATCAGTTACTTTGGCAAAATGGGAGAAGTCAAAACGCAAGTGGTTTGGATTGACCAACGAACCTTTTTGTTCTACGTGAGTTCCTAAGACAGTTCTCAAAGCCAAATGCATTAAATGCGTAGCCGAGTGATTTTTAGAAGAAGCCGTTCTTAAATTAGTATTTACTTTAGCCACAAAACTAGCCGAAACATTTTCTGGAAGTTGTTTAGTGAAATGTAATATTAAATTATTTTCTTTTTTAGTGTCAATGATATCAATAGTTTCGTTAGCCGAAACTAAAGTTCCTTTATCTCCAACTTGACCTCCTCCTTCTGGATAAAAAGGAGTATTATTTAAAACGATTTGATACAAAACTCCGTCTTTTTTAGAATCTACTTTACGAATACGCGTAATTTTCACTTCGTTTTCAACTTGATCATATCCAACAAAAGTTTCCACGTTTCCTTCTACTAAAACTTTCCAGTCGTCTGTTGAAACTTCTGAAGCAGCACGAGAACGTTTTTTTTGTTCTTGCATTGCTTTATCAAAACCAGCTTCGTCTAAACTAAAACCTCTTTCTCTTAAAATTAAAGCAGTTAAATCTATCGGAAAACCAAAAGTATCGTATAATTCAAAAGCTTTTGCTCCATCAACTTCTTTTCCGGTTGTATTAGCAATTACATTATCTAACAGTTGTAAACCTTGATCTAATGTTCTTAAAAAAGATGCTTCTTCTTCGCGAATAACATTGGTAACTAAAGATTGCTGACTTTTAATCTCTGGAAAAAAATCACCCATTTGATTTGCTAATACAGCAACTAATTGATTTATAAAAGGCTCTTTTTTGTTTAAAAATGTAAATCCGTAACGAATTGCACGGCGTAAAATTCTTCGAATTACATAACCAGCACCAGTGTTTGATGGCAATTGACCATCTGCAATTGTAAATGCAACCGCACGAACGTGATCTACAATTACACGAATAGCAATATTGGTTTGATTTTGTTCTTCGCTAATATTTTTTACATCGTTAGAAGTATATTTAAATCCTGTAATTTGTTCTACTTTTTCTATAAGTGGTGTAAAAACATCTGTATCGTAATTAGAAGTTACGTTTTGCATAGCCATGCATAAACGCTCAAATCCCATTCCGGTATCTACGTGTTGAGCTGGTAATTTTTCTAAAGAACCATCTGCTTTACGGTTAAATTCCATAAATACATTGTTCCAAATTTCTACAACTTGTGGATGATCTGCATTAACTAAATCACGCCCTGAAACTGCTTTTCTTTCATCATCTGTTCGTAAATCTATATGAATTTCAGAACAAGGTCCGCATGGTCCTTGGTCGCCCATTTCCCAAAAATTATCTTTTTTATTTCCTAAGATTATTCTGTCTTCTGGAACAAATTGTTTCCAAATATCGAATGCTTCTTGATCAAACGGAACATTTTCTGCATCGTTTCCTTCAAAAACAGAAACATATAAACGGTCTTTATCAAGTTTTAAAACTTCTGTTAAAAATTCCCAAGCCCAAGGCAATGCTTCTTTTTTAAAATAATCTCCAAAAGACCAGTTTCCTAACATTTCGAACATAGTATGATGGTAGGTATCAAAACCTACATCTTCTAAATCGTTGTGTTTTCCAGAAACACGTAAACATTTTTGTGTATCTGCAATTCTTTGACTTTTTGGTGTGGCATTGCCTAAAAAATATTCTTTAAACTGTGCCATGCCAGAATTGTTAAACATTAATGTAGGATCGTTTTTAAGCACAATTGGTGCAGATGCTACTATTAAATGTTCTTTTTGTTGAAAGAAGTCAAGAAACTGTTTTCGAACGTCTTGTGATTTCATATTTTAAAAATTGGTCTTTATATTTTTTATAAACTTAAAAATGATTACCTTAATAGCCCTGATGGAAGTGAAAATCCCACGAAGTATTCGTGGATTGTAACAAACAGCAGGAATATGATTTACAAATTTGCTAAAAGTTTCGCTATAAAAACTAGATTAGATTGAAACATTTATTAAATTTGTTCGACTAACATTATTAAAGTGGGTTCTATAAATTAGTTTTTTCATCTATATAAATATTTTACTAATGTTCTTTTTGTTTTATTTTGGCATCTTTTTCCCATTTTTGTTGTCTTATAGCGGGCTATAAGACAACAAAAATAAAAAAAAATCTATTCAAAATAAATTCAAAAATAACTATCAGCTAATTTATAGAACCCACCTTAAGAACGCACAAAAATAGTATAATTTAAGAAATGTCGAAGAAAGTAAAGTATTATTACGATACAGAAAGTTTAGCTTATAGGAAAATTAAACCGAAAAAAGGTCGAAATTTAGGCTATACGGTTTTATTCTTGTTTTCTTCTTTACTTTTTGGGTTTTTATGTTTTGTGGCTTTGTTGAATACTCCGTATTTTGAAACACCAAAAGACAGGCTTCAAGCTAGAGAAATTGAAAACTTTAAAATAAGATATTCTATTCTGAATAAAAAGATGGATCAACTAGACGAAGTTTTATTTAGCCTAGAAGAAAGAGATAATAATTTATATAGAATTTATTTTAACTCATCTCCTATTCCAACAGAACAAAGAAAAGCTGGTTTTGGTGGTGTTAACAGATATAAAGAACTTGAAGGTTTTAATAATTCTGAAATGGTAGTTAACACCTCTAAACGTATTGATATGATTTCTAAACAATTAGCAATTCAATCTAAGTCTTTAGACGAAATTTTACGTTTAGCAAAAGATAAGGAAAAACTATTAGCTGCTATTCCTGCAATTCAACCTGTTAAAAATGAAGATTTAAAACGTGTGGCATCTGGTTTTGGATATAGAAGTGACCCTTTTACAAAGTCGAAAAAGTTTCATTATGGTATGGATTTTACTGCAAAAACCGGAGCTTTGGTATTTGCAACTGGAGATGGTGTTGTTGAACGTGCAGATAACAAAATGTCTGGTTATGGCAACATAATAATAATAAATCATGGGTTTGGATATAAAACCTATTATGCACATTTAAGCAAATTTAAAGCTCGTATTGGACAAAGAGTTAAACGTGGAGATGTTATAGGTTACGTTGGAAGTACCGGACGAAGTGAAGCTCCACATTTACATTATGAAGTACATAAAGGCAAAAGTGCTATAAACCCACTTAATTTTTATTACGGAAGTATTTCTGCAGAAGAATACTTAGTTATATCAAAAATTGCTAACCAAGAAAACCAATCTCTAGATTAATGCAAATAAATTTACCAGAAAAACGCTACTACAGTATAGGAGAACTTTCAAAAGCTTTTGATGTTAACTCATCTTTAATTAGGTTTTGGGACAAAGAATTTGACATTTTAAAACCAAAAAAAAATGCAAAAGGAAATAGAATGTTTACTCCAGAAGATGTAAAAAATCTTCACTTAATATTTTACTTAGTTAAAGAAAGAGGATTTACTCTAGACGGAGCTAAAACACACTTAAAAGAAAACCAGAAAAAAACATTAGATAAATTTGAAATAGTATCTAAACTAGAAAACATTAAGCAACAGCTTTTTGATATTAAAAACGGATTATAATTAAAACAACTAAAACAAAATAAAATGAAAAAGTGGTTAATACCTGTAGGAATAATTGTTGTGCTTTTATTGATGGTAATATCATCATATAACAGTTTAATTTCTTTACAAGCAGATGCTAAAACAGCATGGTCTAACGTAGAAAGTAGCTACCAAAGAAGAAGTGACTTAATTGGAAATTTAGTTAAAACAGTTCAAGGTGCTGCAGATTTCGAAAAATCTACACTAGAAGCTGTAATAAATGCTAGAGCAAAAGCTACATCTATAACTATAGATCCTACTAACATTTCGCCAAATCAAATGGCTCAATTTCAACAAGCACAAGATGGTTTAGCTGGTGCTTTAAAAAGTTTATTGGTAACTGTAGAACGTTATCCTGAATTAAAAGCTAACCAAAACTTTTTAGAGTTACAATCTCAATTAGAAGGCACAGAAAACAGAATTAATGTTGTAAGAGATAGATATAACGAAGTTGTAAATACTTACGATAAAAAAATAAAAAGCTTCCCTTCTGTTCTTTATGCTAAAATGTTTGGCTTTAACGAAATGGATAGATTTAAAGCTGCAGCTGGAGCTGAAAAGGCACCAGATGTGAATTTTGAATTTAAATAAAATAAAAAATGTCTAAAGTTGAATATTTTCTTACCCCTCAAGAAGAACAAGAAATAGTTCAAGCAATTAAAACTGCAGAACTAAATACTTCTGGAGAAATAAAAGTTCATATAGAAAAACACACAGACAAGAAACCTCTTGAAAGAGCTCAAGAGGTTTTCTTTTCTTTAAACATGGAAAATACTATAGCCCGAAATGGCGTGCTTTTTTATGTTGGTGTAAAAGATAAAACATTTGCTATAATTGGAGACGAAGGTATAAATAATGTAGTTGCACCCGACTTTTGGGAAAGTACTAAAAATATTGTAATAGATAATTTTAAAAATGCCAATTACAAGCTAGGTCTAATAAATGGTATATTAAAAGCTGGAGAACAACTTAAACACTTTTTTCCGTTTGAATCACACGATACAAATGAGCTTTCTAACGAAATATCAAAAAGTTAAAATGCAACATTCTATAAAACAATTTCTTTATAAACTAACTTTATTAATTCTACTTACAAGCACAACTTTTAGTTTTGCACAAAGCAAAGAAGAATTAAAAAAGCCAAGTATTATAAACCCTATAATAGACAAAACAAATACTTTGTCTGATATAGAATACAAAGAAATATATAACAAATTAAAAACTTATCACGACAGTACTTCTACAGAAATATTAGTCTTAATTATCTCATCTACAAACGGAGAAAACATTAACCGTTTAGCTACAGATATTGGTCATGAATGGAAAATTGGTCAAAAAGAAAAAGACAACGGAATTGTTTTTTTAATTGCCATTGAAGATAGAAAAATGGCAATTCAAACTGGTTATGGCGTAGAACATTTATTAACCGATGCTTTATCTAAAAGAATTATAGAGCAAGTAGTTAAACCAGAATTTAAAGCTGGTAATTACTACAAAGGAATAGACAATGGTGTTTCTGCTATAATTCAGGTAATGAATGGAGAATATAAAAGCGATAAAAAAAGCAATAAAGAAGGTGGCCGATTTATGTTTATAGTGCTTTTTGCTATAATTTTATTGTTAATAATTTTTTCTAACAAAAACAACAAAGGAGAAAAAGGCTCTGGAAGATTTTCTGGATCAGATTTAGCAAGCATAATTATACTTAGCAGCCTTGGAAGAGGTGGTGGTGGTTTTGGAGGCGGATCATCTGGAGGTGGTTTTGGCGGCTTTGGAGGCGGAGGCGGTTTTGGCGGAGGCGGTGCTTCTGGAGGTTGGTAAAATAAAACATAATAAAAAAGCGTTCTTTCTATAAAAACACTCCAAAATAGTGTCTAACTTAGAACGCTTTTTTTATTTACCTAACGGTACTTTTTAAAACAAACTTGTGCAAATACCTCGGAAAGAATCGTTTTAAAAAAACACCAATCACTTCTTTACGACCTATATAAGCTTCGTGCTTTCTAGACTCTATTGCTTTAATACACCTAAGGGCAAACTCTTTTACAGATAACCCATTTTTAGTAGCAGTATCTAAACTGTTTTGTTTAGAACCATTGCCTGTTAATGCGTTTATAGAAATATTTGTTTGTACAAATCCAGGGCAAATTGTAGTTACTTTTATGTTATCTTTTTCATGTTCCATTCTTAAAACATCAAAAAAACCATGCAATGCATGTTTTGCACCACAATAACCAGAACGATAAGGCGAACCAAATTTACCCATTATACTTGTTACTGTTACAAATTGACCTTTTTGATTTGCAACAAAGTGAGGCAACAATGCTTTAGTTAAAGCAACAGTGCCTAAATAATCTATTTCTATTAGCTTTTTATCAACTTCAAAATCGGTTTCTATTAATAACGAACGTTGACTAATGCCTCCATTATTAATTAAAACATCGATACTTCCATAAAAAGAAAGAGCTTTCTCTACATTAGATTTTGCTTGATTAAAATCTATTAAATCAAAAGGAAGAATTTCTACAAATTCAGGATTCTTACACTTAGATTTAACTTTTTTTAATGCCTCTAGATTTCTGCCTGATAAAATTAACTTGCAGTTTCTAGAAGACAATTCGTATGCTAATCCTTCTCCTATACCACTTGAAGCACCAGTTATCCATACTGTTTTAGTATCTATTTTTTTCATATGTAGGTAATATTTGTTTTTTATTGGAATATGGAATTCGCATATCTTTATTTGTGTTTGCTACAAATTTTAGGTCATGCTCATTTCATAATATAAAATTAAAAAAGGTTCATAAAAATAAATTCATAAACCTTTTAAACATACTAATTATATTTTATTTTTCTCTAATATAAACATCTATTGGAACTCCAGAAAAATTCCAATTTTCTCTAATTTGGTTTTCTAAATATCTCTTATATGGTTCTTTTACATATTGAGGTAAATTAGCAAAAAACACAAACTGTGGCGTTGGCGTTGGAAGTTGCATGCAATATTTAATTTTTACATACTTACCTTTTAACGCTGGTGGCGGATATTTTTCTATAATTTTAAGCATTACATCATTAAATTTAGATGTGGGAATTCTCTGCTTTCTGTTTTCGAAAACTTTAACAGACTCTTCTAATGCTTTTAATAAACGTTGTTTTGTTAAAGCAGATACAAAAAGAATTGGCACATCTGTAAAAGGCTCAAGTTCTTGACGAATTCTAGCTTCGTATTCGTTAGAAGACATGGTGTCTTTTTCTATAAGATCCCACTTATTTACTAATATAATAACCCCTTTTCTATTTTTTTCTGCTAACCAAAAGATACTTTGATCTTGACCTTCAAAACCTCTAGTTGCATCTATTATTAAAATACAAACATCGCTATGTTCTATAGCCCTAACAGATCTCATTACAGAATAAAATTCTAAATCTTCTTTAACTTTGGCTTTACGTCTAATGCCAGCCGTATCCATTAAATTAAATTCAAATCCAAAACGGTTATATTTTGTATCTATAGAATCTCTAGTTGTGCCAGCAATCTCGGTTACAATATATCTTTCTTCTCCAAGTAAGGCGTTAATAAAACTAGATTTTCCTGCATTTGGCCTACCAACAACTGTAAAACGAGGTAATTCTAATTCATCTTGAGTTGGTTGTGGTTTAACAGGGAAAACATCTATAAGCTGGTCTAACAACTCACCTGTTCCGCTACCAGAATTACTTGAAATACTATAATATTCACCAAGACCAAGATTATAAAATTCGTAAGAATCTTTTTCTCTCATTGCATTATCAACTTTATTAATCACTAACAAAACAGGTTTTGTTACTTTTCTTAAAAGTTTTGCAACTTCTGCATCCATTGGAGTTATACCTTCTTCTACATCAACCACAAACATAATAACATCGGCTTCGTCTATTGCCAATTCTACTTGTTTACGAATTTCTGCTTCAAAGATATCATCAGAACCTTTAATATAACCACCGGTATCTATTACAGAAAACTCTTTTCCATTCCACTCACTTTTTCCGTAATTTCTATCACGAGTTACGCCACTAACAGAATCAACAATAGCTTCTCTACGTTTTATTAATCTATTAAACAATGTTGATTTACCAACATTTGGCCTTCCTACTATGGCTACAATATTCGTCATAATTCTTCTTTCAAATAATTTGCAAAGGTAGTCTTTTTTAAATTCATAGTTTACAATAATATATGTTTGGTTTTATTGTTTATTTTTGACTTACTTTACAATAAAATTGGATAAATATTCTTAAATTGTTGCTAGTTAATAAACACCGCTATGAATCTAGAATTTGCTTTAAAACTTCGTTTACATTCTGAAACTTTTTCTAAAAAAGAAATTAAAGAAATTAAAGAAGAATCTTTGAAACTTAAAGCAATTATTGAGCCTGATTATAGAATAACTGTAACAGAAAATCAAGTAAAATTAGGAATTGGCCTAATTTCTAGAGAATATTGGTCGCCAACTTTACAAATGTTTCTAGATCAATACCCCGACAAAAGAACTCATGTAAAAGTTACTATAGGACCAGATCCAATATTATGGTTTTTATATAAATCTTTATTTTATATAGTTGGAATCTTATTTATAGTATTTACCGCAATAACAATATCTAAACTGTTTTTTGAGCAATCTTTTAAACTGGATATTATTATGCTTTTTATTCTAACCAACACTTGGCTATTACTTTATTTTATAGCAAAATTTATTAGACGAAAAGGAATGGCTCAAATGAAAGAATTAGAACATTTTATGAATCAGATATTAGAATAATTATTTTTGATTATACCCAAACCTTCTTAATTGAAAGGCATTACTTCTCCAGTCTTTTACTACTTTAACAAACAGCTCTAAGTGAACTTTTTTGCCAAAAAACTTTTCTAAATCTTCTCTAGATTTAACCCCTACATTTTTTAATGCTAACCCTTTATGTCCAATTATAATACCTTTTTGGGTCTCTCTTTCTACCATAATTATAGATTTTATTCTAATAATATGCTCTTCTTCTTTAAATTCTTCTGTCTCTATTTCTACAGCATACGGAATTTCTTTTTCGTAATTTAAAAGAATTTTCTCTCTAATAGTTTCGTTTACAAAAAAACGTTCAGATTTATCTGTTAAAGAATCTTTAGGAAAATAAGGAGGAGAAACAGGAAGTAACTCTATTAATCTATTTAACAACTCCGAAACATTAAAATTTTCTAGTGCAGATATTGGAAAAATTTCGGCATTAGGAACTTTTTCGCTCCAAAAAGCTACTTGTTCTTCTAATTGTTGTTGGTTTGATTTATCGATTTTATTAATTAAGAGTAAAACTGGAATCTTAGCATGAATAATTTTGTTAAAAAAAGTTTCATCTTTAAGTTCTTTTTCACCAATTTCTACCATATATACTAAAATATCGCCATCTTCAAAGGCAGATTTAACAAATTGCATCATAGATACTTGCATTTCGTATGCTGGTTTAATAATACCTGGCGTATCAGAAAAAATCATTTGATATTCTTCTGTATTAACAATGCCTAATATTCTATGGCGAGTTGTTTGTGCTTTATTTGTAATAATAGACAATCTCTCTCCAACTAATACATTCATTAGAGTTGACTTACCTACATTTGGATTGCCAATAATATTTATATACCCTGCTTTGTGTGACATGTTTATTTTTTATGCAAAGTTAGTTTTATTGATTGAATCTAGATAAAAAATAATTTTTTTCACATTTTTGTTGCATGAGTCAATAATGGACGTATATTTGCACTCGAAACATCGCGGGATAGAGCAGTAGGTAGCTCGTCGGGCTCATAACCCGAAGGTCACTGGTTCGAGTCCAGTTCCCGCTACTAAGTTAACCACTCTAAATGAGTGGTTTTTTTATAAAAAATATGAACACAAAAAAAATTGCAGAGTATAGAACATTACTCAACGTTACAAAAACAGCTACTTTAAAAGAGCTAAAGACCATTTATAGAAACAGTATGAAAGATATTCATCCTGATAAACTTATAAATGATGAAGAAAAATTAGCTGCAGAAGAAAAAAGTATTTTAATGATAGAAGCCTATCATTTTTTAGTAAGTATCGCTCCAGAAACTCTTGAAAAAGACAAAGTAGAATACACAAAAACTACTTCGGTTGTAAATATTGGAGAGTTTTATATGGATAAAACTGTTTTATACGTTAACTTTTTAGATGGTAATAAGTACGAATATTTCGGAATTCCGAGAAATATTTATGTTAAAATGGTAAATGCAGAATCTCCTAGCAGATTTGCAAGAAGACACATATATAATGCTTTTTTATACAGAAGCGCAAGCAAATTAGTAGCAAACGAATAGTGGTTTTTTAGTGTCTTTAGGGAGCTATCATTGATTGTGATTGTATTAGGGTTATTTGCAACACTATTGTGAGTAAAATTATTTACAGAATGTAACATTTAACTTTTATTTATAATAGTATCGCTATACATTTGTAGGGCGATTTTTTTAATTATAATGCATAAGAACCTAGATTTCACTATTTTTTCTTCTACAAAAGAGTTTCCAGAAAACTGGAATAATCTTGCTGTAAACAACATTTTTTTAACAAAAGAATATCTAACCGTTTTAGAACTTTCTCCTCCTAAAAACATGATTTGCAACTACATTGGTGTTTTTAAAAACAACAAACTAGTTGGTATTGCTTTGTCTCAATTTTTAGATTTGAACAAGCTTGAATCTTTTGGAGAAAGAGATAAATGTATAAAAGCTGCTGTTAGAAAATTTATTTTTAAAAACTATAGTTCTCATGTGCTTTTTATTGGAAACAATATGTTATCTGGTCAAAATGCTTATTGTTTTTCTAATGAAATAGAATTCGATGATTTTTTTACAGCTTTAAAACTTGCCTCAGAAAAACTTGCTTTAGATTTTAAAAATCAGGGCAAAAAAATACACTTATTAAACTTTAAGGACTTTAATAGTGATGATTCTGAGAAATTTAATATCAATTTACTAAAAGAGCATTATCAGTTTAATACACAGCCTAATATGGTGTTCGAAATTCCGGAAGAATGGAATTCTGAAGCTGATTATATAAATGTTCTTCATAAAAAATATAGAGACCAATATAAAAGAGCAAGAAAAAAATGTGTTGGAATTGTAAAACGTAAATTAAATCTTCAAGAAATAAAAGACAACCAAGAAACTATATATGACTTATATTTTCATGTTGCAAAAAACGCTCCTTTTAATACCTTTTTTTTAGCAAAAAATCATTTTAGCGTTTTTAAAGAACAGCTTAAAGATAACTTTTTGTTTTATGGGTATTTTGAAAACGACAAACTTATTGGCTTTAATACGCTTATAAAAAATGGTAGAGCAATGGATACTTATTTTTTAGGATATGACGATACTATTCAGAGAGAGAAAATGTTGTATTTAAACATGTTATACGACATGATTTGTTATTCTATAAAAAAGGGATATAAAGAAATAGTTTTTGCAAGAACAGCATTAGAAATAAAAAGTTCTGTTGGTGCAAAACCTATTAATATGTATGGTTTTATGAAGCATACAAACAAATTAATAGACAAAAACATTTCTAAAATATTTAAGTATTTAGAACCAAAAGTTGAATGGAATCAACGAAATCCGTATAAAAATTAATTTAAAGCATCTATATCTTCTTGCACTACTTCCCAATCTAATAACAGTTTTTCTAGTTCTTTTTGCTTTTTTTCATAAGCTGTAAAAAAATTGGCATCTTCTATATGTTTGTCATAATTGGATGCAAACATTTTATCATCATGTTGAATTTCTTTTTCAATTTGTTTGATTTGACTTTCTATTTTACTTAAACGATTTTGAAGCGATTTAGATTTCTTTTGATCTTCATAAGAAACTTTATTGGTCTCTTTTGGCGCTTCCTTTTTTGCAATATCTTTTTTCTCCACTTCACGCATGTTTTCCATGTTGCGTTGTTCTAAGAAAAAGTTTATGTCGCCTAAATATTCTTTTATTTTTTGATCTTTAAATTCGTATACCAAATTTGACATTCCTTGTAAAAAATCTCTATCATGCGAAACAAGCAACAAAGTACCTTCGTATTTTGCTAAAGCAGCTTTTAATACATTTTTAGATTTAATATCTAAGTGATTTGTTGGCTCATCCATAACCAACACATTAATTGGTTGAAGCAATAATTTACAAAGAGCAAGCCTGTTTCTTTCGCCGCCAGAAAGCACTTTAACTTTTTTATCTACATCGTCTCCTCTAAACAAAAAAGAGCCTAACATGTCTCTAACTTTTGATCTATTAGAATCTGTTGCAGCATCTAGCATTGTTTCTAGTAAAGTAATTTCGCCATCAAGGTATTCTGCTTGATTTTGAGCAAAATACCCTAATTGAACATTATGACCCAATTTAATAGTGCCTTGATATTCAAACTCGTTTACAATTGCTTTAATAAATGTAGATTTTCCTTGACCATTTTGACCAACAAAAGCAATTTTGCTTCCTCTTTCTACTAAAAGAGAAATGTTTTTTAAAATAATTTTATCACCATAACTTTTGGTTACTTTTTCTGCTTCTATAACTACTCTTCCTGGAACTTGAGAAATAGGGAAAGATATATTCATAACAGAGTTATCGTCTTCATCTACCTCTATTCTTTCTACTTTTTCTAATTTTTTAATTAAAGATTGAGCCATAGATGCTTTAGATGCTTTTGCTCTAAATTTTTCTATAAGTCTTTCTGTTTCTTCAATTTTTTTGGTTTGATTTTTTTGAGTTGCTAGTTGCTTTTCTCTAATTTCGTTTCTTAAAAGTAAATATTGAGAGTAGGGTTTATTAAAATCGTATGCTTTGCCTAAAGAAATTTCTATGGTTCTATTTGTTACATTATCTAAAAACATTTTATCGTGCGAAACAATTATTACTACGCCAGAAAAATTCTTTAAAAAACTTTCTAACCATATAATACTTTCTATATCTAAGTGGTTTGTAGGTTCGTCTAGAAGCAAAATATCGTTTGTTTGTAATAATAATTTAGCTAATTCAATACGCATTCTCCAACCTCCAGAAAAAGTATCTGTTTGATTGTCGAAATCTTCTCTTTTAAATCCTAAACCTAGTAATATTTTTTCTGTATCACCAACATAATTATAACCTCCTAATATATCGTATAAATGCGTAACATCTCCTAATTCTTCAATTAATGCAGAATAGATATCACTTTCATAATCTGTTCTAGTTGCTAATTGATGGTTTATTTCATCAATTCTAAATTCTGCTCTTTTAATTTCTTCAAATGCTTGATAAGCTTCTTCAAGTACTGTTCTTCCTAAAACAAAATCTATGTCTTGACGTAAAAATCCTATTCTAACTTCTTTTTCTGTAGCAATAGTTCCAGAATCTGGTTTCATATCTCCAGCTAATATTTTTAACATGGTAGATTTTCCAGCACCATTTTTGCCAACAAACCCAACTCTATCACCAGAACCTAGTCTAAAAGTTACTTCTTCAAAAAGATATGTACCACCAAATGAAACCGATAAATTATGTATGTTGAGCATGTTTTTGTTACTTATGTAGCTTTTTTACTTATGATAAAAAAGTATCTTTGTTAAAATTTTTTGCAAATGTTAAAAAAAGGATCCAAACTATATAGCATTTTAACAGGAACTTGTCCTAAATGTCACTCTGAAAGCATGTATATTGAAAAAAATGCGTTTAAAATGACAAAAATATTTGATATGCATCAAAAATGTAGTTATTGTAGTACAGTTTATAAAATTGAACCTTCGTTTTTTTATGGAGCAATGTATGTTAGTTATGGTGTAAGTATTGCAATTGGTTTTATTACTTTTTTGGTAACTAACTTATTTTTTGAAATGGAAATATTAGGCTCATTTATATCAATAATTACAACATTGATATTGCTTTATCCTATTATTTTAAGAATCTCAAGAAATATCTGGATAAACTTTTTTATACATTACAATAAGAATTGGAAGGATAACATTAAATCCAGTTAATTTTTTTAAATCTTTTAATGTCTATATTTATATCTAATGGAATATTATTTTCTATGTTATTATAAAGATCTAAAGCCATTTTAGGAGCCAACATTACACCTCTAGTTCCTAAACCATTTAAAATATGTAGATTATTGTGTTTTGGATGCGAACCAACCATAGGTTTTCTGTCTTTAACTGTTGGTCTAACACCTGCTAAATGTTCTACAATTTGATAGCTGCATTGCAATAAATTTTTTAAGCTTTCTTCTAGCTCTTTTTTACCTTCTTGGGTAGGTGTATTTGTTTTATCTAACCAATTATAAGTTGCACCAACTTTAAACAAATCGTTTCCTAAAGGCAGAATAAACACCGATGACTTAAGTACAACATCTAAATTAAGATTTGGTGCTTTAATAATTAAAAGCTCTCCCTTTGTTCCGTCTAATGGTAATTGATTAAAAAATGGGTTTTTACTTAATCCGAATCCTTCTGCAAAAACAATGTTTTTAAACTGTAAATCGTTGTATTGTATATATTTGTTATTTACGTCTAACAAATTATAATTAAAAGTATCTTTAGAAAACAGATTTAGAGTTTTTAAATAATTATGATATTCTTTTAATAATACAACTGTATCTACATAACCTGTTTGTAAAACTTCTCCAAATCCAAAAGGAGAATCGATACCGTTATATTTCTTTTTTATTAGTGAAGAAGATAGAAAAGGAGACAGATTAATTTTATCTGTAGCTACAAACCAATCGTTTTGCTCGTTTACAGAAAACAACTTTCTATAAATAGGCACGTTAAAATTAAACTTAATATTTAATTTTGCCTCTATTTTGCCATTGTATTCTTTTAAATACGATAATTGTTCTTGTGCGTTCCAAACCTCGCTAAAACGCTTTAAAATAACCGGGTTGTACAAACCTCCGGCAATTGTAGAAGAGTTTTGAGAACTATTATCAAAGACCCTAATACTTTTACCATTTTGCAAGGCAGTTTCTGCAAAAGCAATGCCAGCTAAACCACAACCTACTATACAATAATCTATCATGATGCAAAAATAAAAAACTCTTACTGTAAAGTAAGAGTTTTTATATTTAGTTTATTAGAATTTAATAACTCCACATATCTTGTTCAAAATTTCTTATTTTTTCTTTAACTCTTTCAGATTCTAATAACTGATTTAATGCGTTATCTTTCATGTATTCGTTAACTTCTCTATCTCCATATACATTTTCTTCTTTGTAAATAACTCCATTAAATCTTCTAGAGTTTAACAAATGATCAAAAGTAATTGGCATTGCAGAGTTTTTGTTGTTAAATGATTTCCACTCATGCAAAACATCTCTTACAGCTGGAAAATAAACCCAAAACAAATCAATAACATCTGGATTATCCGAACCAATTTCTCTAGCTTCTGGAGCAACAGGACAAATACCGAATAATCTGTATTTCATTTCGCTTTGACGTTTATCAAAATACCAATATCCTTTAATTTTGTATCCAGATACATCTTGAGAAGTTAATTCTCTTTTATCAATATATTGAAGATCTAAAACTTTTTTTCCTGATTTATAATCATCGTAAAAGTTATTAATTTCTTCTCTTCCAGAATCAATAGTATCGACATAAGTAAAAGAAGATTTCATGTCTTTCAAAGATTTCTTCATATTAAAATAATCATCGTAGTAAACCTCTTTTATTCTACCACTTTTAATTTCTTTTAACAATATATCAAATAAGGATCTTCTGTCTTTACCAATGTTTGCAGTATCTACAGGAAAATATAACGGAAAGTTTACTCTTTCATCTAAATCGATGATTTCCCAAACCATTTTACCCATTAAAACATCTCTATCATGTACATAACCATATTGTAATGGTTTGTCGCTATCTGCTTCCATTTGAGCGTTAGACTTTTGTCCAATTGCTTCAGGAACTTTAGCATTTAAAAGATTTGATTGAGCTATACCGCTTAAAGAGATACAACTTACAGAAAAGGCTACTAATAAATTTTTGATCTTCATTGTTTTATATTGTAGGTTTATTAAAAATAAACGTTATACTTAGTTTATTATTGTATTTCGTAAATTACTGGAGCAGTTCTTGGTAATAATATATTAGAACCAACTAGTCTAACTTTAATATCTGAAATAGTTACTTGATCGCCTCTGCCAGCTCTTGCTAACACAGCTTTGCATTGAGCGTTTACTCTATCACCATTTACAACAACAGCAGCTTGACCAGGAACTTTAAAAGTAAATCCAGTTACATTAAGATTAACATCGAAATCAAAATCTGGTAATTTAGCAGTTACTTGCGAAACTTCTAATCTAGATTTAGAACCTTTAGTTTCTCCAGTTTCTCCACCTAAAGCACCAAGAGGTCCAGGAATACCTTTAATTCTAAATATTTTACTTGATTGTGCAGATTTACCATCTGGCAATTTTGCTGTAACATTAATAGTAACAGAAGTGCCTTGACCAGGACTCATGTTGTATTTTGCCATACCATCAGCTTTTGTTAAACCATCAGCACTTGCAGATACATTATTATCTGAAATACCAGCAAAAGAAATTGTCATAGGGTTTACAACGCCTCTATAAACAACATTCATTTTATCTGCAGAAATTGTAGCTTCTTTAGGTTGTGGAACAACTACATAATCTCCAGTAATAGGAATTTTAATAGCTTTTCCATCTTCCATAAAGGTAAATTCGCCTTTAATTTCTTGCTTGCCTATATTTCCTGCACCAAACTTAATTAAGGCTTGACCGTTTTCTATATTTACTTTATTTCCGTTTACTACTACAGCAGTTGGAACAGTAGAATCATCGAAACGACCTAATACTACTCTACCTGTTACAGTTTCTCCTTGAAAGAAAGCAGATTTATCTAATACAACAATTGCCTTATAGTTATTCATAGAACCTATAGAAATAGCAGTATTACCAATTAATGCATTTAATACATTTGATTCTGCCGTTTTAGCATCACTTTGCATTGCAGTTAACTTAGTTAAAGATGCAATAGAAGGGAAATTTCTATAGTGATAATCTAAAAATGGTTTTACAACATCCTCTTTATCTTTAACGTCTTTTGTGTTAAACTTAGATTCGATATCTTTTACAATTGGAGAATATTTTTTATCGTTTCCAATTGCAGCAATCATATCTGCTTTATACTTATTAATAGTAGCAACAACTTCTTTGCCCTTATTTGAGTATTGATCTCCAACAAACCAAGAATTGTCAATAGCTTCTGCCCTATCCATAGACTCGTATGGTAATTTTCCGGTTTTTTCGTCTAATTCTAAACCTTCTGTAATGCTAGCTTTTAAACTACCAACATAAGCATAGAAATTGTTTGTTAAAGCAACGACTTTATCTGCAATTAGTTTTGGTTTTGCAAAGTTAGCTGCATCATCAGATGCTTTCAATTCTAATGCATCTAAAATTTGTTTATTTGTTTGTATTGCTGCATTATTTGAAGTTTCAAATTTTTCATTGAATAATCCAAAAGCAGATAATACTTCTTTTGACATATTTAGGGCCAACATTGCAATGAAAACAAGATACATCAAGTTTATCATCTTCTGTCTAGGTGTTAATTTTCCTCCTGCCATTATATATTAGTTTATTATTGTTAAATTAATTAAAAAATTGATAAACTAATTACCCTTTATTACTCATTGCAGAAAGCATTCCGCCATAAACATTGTTTAAAGATGCAATATTAGCTGTCATAGATGCCATTTCTTGTCTTAATTTAGATTGACTTTCAATTATTTCTTTGTTTGCTTCTGCATTACGAGATGCACTTTCTAATTGTATTTTGTAAAGACTATTTAACGACTCCATTTGTGCTGCAGCCATAGATAATTCTTCGCTATATTTCTTTTGAGAAGCAATTGAATCTATTGTAGGAGAAATTCCTTTAGCGGCTGACTCTAATCCTTTAATACTAGTACTTAAACTAATCATTAATTCGCTGTCAATTTTAGCTTCTTTAAGCATTAAATCTAATTTTTGAGATAAAATTCCTTGTGCTTCTTTTTTGTCGTCTTTTCTGTCTCTTGCTCTAGCCTCACCATCAGCTAATTCTGGATAAACGATAGACCAGTCTAATTCTCTGTCTACTGGTTCAAAAGCAGATAAAGCAAAAATGATAGCTTCTGTAACAAGGCCAATAGTAAGCATTACGTTACCAGTTAGAACCCATATTTCGAAGTGAGTAATTTTAAATAATGCTCCAACAATTACAACTGCTGCTCCCATTCCGTAAGCAAAATTCATTGCTTTTTTACTTAAAATCGCCATAATAATATTTTTTTTAGTTAGTTAAGTTTTTTGTTTTATAAGTATGTTTAATTTATCTTAATTTTCCAGTAATACCTGCATTTCTAGTTACTTGAGTTCCCATGTAATCTTGTACAGTTCTAAAGCCAATGTAACTTCTTGCAGAATCTGCATATTCGTAATCACGAGAACTTACTTGTAAGAAATATGCAACATCTTTCCAAGATCCTCCTCTTATTACTTTGCGTTTGTTTTTAGAATCTGGCACATTTGGGTTCATACTAGATACATACTCATAAGAAGCAGCATCGTAAGATGAATCTGTCCATTCTGAAACGTTACCAGACATGTTATATAAATTATACCCGTTTGGCTCGTATGATTTAGCTTCTACAGTATATAAAGCACCATCGGCAGCATAATCTCCTCTATTAGGTTTAAAGTTTGCTAAGTAACAACCTCTATCATTTTTAGAATAGATGCTTCCCCATGGGTAAGTTGCAGATTCTAAACCACCTCTTGCGGCATATTCCCATTCTGCTTCTGTTGGTAATCTAAATGTGTTTATTAAATCTCTTTTTTTCTTACTAGATTTAATGCTAATGTTTTTGTTTAATGTTCTCCATGCACAAAATGCTTTTGCTTGTGACCAAGAAACACCTACAACAGGATAATCGCTATATGCTTGGTGCCAAAAATAATCGTTATGCATTGGCTCATTATATGAGTAAGCAAAATCTTTAATCCAAACAGTAGTATCTGGATAAACTTTTACACTTTCTGTTTTTATAAAATCTGAACGTTTACCTGTTTTAGCTTTAGCTGCAGCGTGAATATCCATCCAAGTGTATCTAAATTTTAATTTATTAACATCCATAGTTTTTAAACCATTAAATGATTCTGAAGCAGGTAAATACAAAGAATCCATTACTTCAACGTAATACTCATCTGGATATTTACTTGTCTCTGAAGCAAGTTTAACTTTTCTATTTAATCTTCTGCCTGCATATATATCATCTGTACTACCAATACTGTAATAGTTCTCATACATATACTTATCGTATGGAGACATTTTTTCTGTATCTGTATCGCTAAAAGCATAATCGCCTATACTTCCGCCAGATTTTTTACCGCTTCCGCCACCTGTAGCAGATGTTTGACCCATTTCTTCTGCCATAATAGCTAAACGCATTCTAGTAGTTGAGTCTTTAACCCAAACTACATACTGTCTATATTCGCTATTAGTTATTTCTGTTTCATCCATATAAAACGAACGAACAGTTACAGTTTTTGCTGGAGCATCTTGTACATTAGCTAAATCATCATCTGATTTACCCATTATAAAAGCTCCACCAGGAATTAAAGTCATTCCGAAAGGCTTTTCTGGATGCCATTTTTTTCCTTTAACTCCTACAAGCTCACCGTTGTCGCTTGATCCACAACCAACCATTATTAACATAACGGCTGAAAATGCAAAGATTTTTTTCATATCAATTTGGGTTATCATGTATTCAAAATTTAAGGGCGTAAATCTATTTGTTATTTTTTTAAAATGCAATTCTTTTTTTTATTTATTTATTGTGCAAAACTTAAACTATATTTTTTCTTTGTGCTTTCCACCATCTTTCGGGGATTTCTTGGTCACAAGCTTTTAAATAATCGTCGTTAGTGCAGGGTAATAACGCATGTCTTTTATATTTATTGTTGGTATTTATAATTTGCGGCATTTCTATCCACCATCTTTCTGTATTAGGACTTTTGTAAAACACAAGTTCTAAGTCATCTATTGGTACAATATATTTTAAATAATTATCCTTGTTTAAAGATGGCTTCTCAAACGATCTAAAATTATATCCTTCGATAAAATACCAAATTATTTGAGCAATTAAAACACTTTCTGTATATGAATTATTGTGATTAAAGATGCCAAATGTTGAAATATTATCACTTATTCCGGCATATCTAGCTAAAGAACATATCTCTTTTCCGTTAAAACCATTGGGATTAAAGGTTGTATTGTTTCCTGAAGATGAACTTTTTACCGAATTTAAATCTAATGAAACTAAATCTGCATCTCTAAATATTGGTTCTGCTATTGTTGGATTAGATGATATTTCTCCTAGCCTATAAGCATCAAAATGTAATTTTTCTATTAAATCTATTTCTTCTTGCGAATTAAAATAAGTTTGAAAGCCTATATTACTATAATTGTATAAATTATTTGGTTCGTTTATTATCATTTTAGAAACAAACGATTCTGCGGTTAATTTTGGCTCATCTTTACCAAAATCAAACTTATTATCTATACTTACAACATTAACCATTTGATCTAGGTTATCGTAACCTCTATACATTGCATAAGTTATATCTTGAGAACCTCCAATAATAATTGGCGTAATTCTTTTTTTAACTAACTCAGATACTACTTTAGAAACAGCATAATATGTGTCGTTTTGTGAATTTCCTTCGGTTATATCTCCTAAATCTACAATTGTTGAACTCCAATTACCCGGAAATAAACTATATAATTCTTTACGTATATAAGTTAAATCTACTTCTTGACTAATATTACCTCCTCTATTATCTAAAACTCCAATTATAGCAATTTTTGCTAATTCTAGATTTGGAAATTCTTTTTGAGAATGAAATACTATTTTTTTTCCTAACGACTGTTCGCTAAGCTGATTTACAAAATCTATTAACTCATTAGATACAGGGTCCAGAAAATCAAATTGCATATATTATTACTTTTTGGTTGGAGTTTTCTTAGCGGTAGCTTTTTTAGCTGGAGCTTTTTTAGTGGTTTTTTTAGCTGGGGCTTTCTTCTCTATTAATTCTTTAACTTCTTCTAGAGTAAGTTTAGCTGCATCAACATCTTTACTTAATTCAATTTTAATTTTACCTTTTAAAATTACAGATCTTCCCCAACGAGCTTTTTCTACTTTAATTCCTTCTTCTTTCCAATTATGAATTACTTTATCGATGTTCTTTTGTAATTTATCTTCAATTAATTCCACAATATCTGCTTGTGATAGATTGTCAAAGTTATATTTTTTGCTTACGTTGATGAAAATGCCATTCCATTTCAAGAATGGACCAAAAGGACCAACTGCTTTTTGTACGGGTTCGTTTTTATAAGCGGCAATTGGAGCATCGGCTTGTGCTTTTTTGTTAATTAATTCTTGTGCTCTTTCCATCGTAACATCTAAAGGCTCTTCTCCTTTTGGTAGCGAAATAAATTGTTTTCCGAAACGAACATACGGACCAAAACGGCCATTGCTAACTTCAACTTCTTCTTCTTTATATACGCCTAATTTTTTAGGTAATAAAAATAAGTTTAGCGCTTCTTCTAATGTAATAGTACTGATGTTTTGCTCTTGACGTAAACTGGCGAATTGTTTTTCTTCATCGTCAGCTTCTCCAATTTGAGCCATTGGTCCAAACTTACCTAATCTTACCGAAACTGGCTTGCCCGTTTTTGGGTCTTTACCTAATATTCTTTCGCCACTTTCTCTCTCTGCATTTTCACCAACTGCTACAACGTTCGGGTGAAATTTATCATAGAACTCTTGCATCATCTTTGTCCATTCAATGTTCCCTTCTGCTATTTCATCAAAGTCTTGTTCTACTTTGGCAGTGAAATTATAATCCAGTATGTTTTCAAAATTCTTAACCAAGAAATCCGTCACAATCGCACCAATATCTGTTGGAACTAATTTTCCTTTATCGGAACCTATTTTTTCAGACAAAATTTTATCCGAAACTTTACTTAATTCTAATTTTAGTTGAGTATATTTTCTTTCAATTCCTTCTGAAGTACCTTTTTCAACATAACTCCTATTAATGATAGTTGATATTGTTGGAGCATAAGTTGATGGACGACCAATACCAAGTTCTTCTAATTTTTTTACTAAAGCTGCTTCTGTATATCTTGGTGGTGCCTGAGAGAATCTTTCTGTTGCGGTAATATATTTATTAACCAATTTCTCATTCACTTTTAAGGCAGGCAACATTCCTTCTTGTTCTTCATCATCATCGTCATTGCCTTCCAAATATACTTTTAGGAAACCTTCAAATTTGATAACTTCTCCTGTTGCAGCAAAAATATCTGTGTGTTTACTTGCTTCTATTTTTACGTTGGTACGTTCTAATTCGGCATCACTCATTTGAGATGCCAAAGTTCTTTTCCAGATTAAATCGTAAAGTCTAGCTTGATCTCTATCTATATTTACAGTATGTAAAGACATGTCTGTTGGTCTAATTGCTTCGTGGGCTTCTTGAGCACCTTTAGATTTATTTGCAAAAGTTCTAGGTTTACTATATTCTTTACCATAAGAACGAGAAATTTCTGCTTGTGCAGCTGCCATTGCTTCTTGTGAAAGATTTACACTATCGGTTCTCATATACGTAATCAAACCAACTTCATATAAACGCTGAGCCAACATCATTGTTTGAAGAACGGAATTATTTAATTTACGCGCTGCTTCTTGTTGCAATGTTGAAGTTGTAAAAGGTGGTGCTGGGGATTTTTTTGCCGGTTTTGTTTCTAAATCCGAAACTTTATAAGTAGAACCGATGTTCTTATTCAAGAAATCTTCGGCTTCTTTTTTAGTATTGAAATTTTTAGGAAGCTTTGCTTTGAATGACTTTCCGGCTTCGTTAACAAACTCTGCAACTACTGAATAGGTAGCGACGGTTTTGAAATTCTGGACTTCACGTTCCCTCTCTACAATCAAACGAACGGCAACCGATTGAACACGTCCAGCGGAAAGTCCTCCTTTGATTTTTCTCCAAAGTACCGGCGACAATTCATAACCAACTAATCTATCTAAAACACGTCTTGCTTGCTGTGCATTGACTAAATTATAATCGATTTCACGTGGATTTTCTATGGCTTTTAGAATCGCAGATTTCGTGATTTCATGAAAAACAATTCTTTTGGTTTTCTTCTTATCCAATTTTAATTCTTCGGCAAGATGCCAAGAAATAGCTTCACCCTCGCGATCCTCATCACTTGCTAACCAAACCATATCGGCATTTTTGGCTAAGGTCTTCAATTTGGAAACCAATGCTTTTTTATCGGCAGAAACTACGTATTTTGGTTTAAAACCATTTTCAATATCTACTCCCATTTCCTTGGAAGGCAAGTCGGCAATGTGACCATAACTAGACTCAACTTGAAAATCTTTTCCTAAAAATTTTTCAATTGTTTTTGCCTTTGCAGGTGACTCAACGATAACTAAATTCTTTGCCATATCATTTTTGTTTGTGTCGCAAAAGTATGTGTTTTTTTTAAATTTTAATTTTTTGTTACCTATTATTATATAAATAACTAATTTTTAGATTAAAAAATTCACAACAATTAACTAATTTTTTATTAAACCTTAGTTGCATTATCGGCTCTATTTTAATGGTTTACCTAAGTATTTTCAATCTAAAAAATATATTAAATCAATTTTAATAAAAATGAAATTAAAAAATTGTTAAACAATAACTGTCAACTTGGCAGTTATTGGTTTTTAGTATTATCTTTGCTAAAGATTTTACACTATAAAAGTGATATGGAAAAGATTATTGAAGAAAGCAAACAAGGCGAGAGTCTCGTTCTGGAATATAAACCCGAAAACACTAAGAAACTTTTTATAGAAACTTTTGGCTGTGCGATGAATTTTTCGGACAGCGAAATCGTGGCATCCATCTTGTCCTCTAACGGATATAACACGACGCAAATTCTGGAAGAAGCCGACTTGGTTTTGGTCAACACCTGTGCCATTCGGGACAAGGCGGAGCAAACTGTTAGAAAACGTCTGGAAAAATACAATGCCGTGAAACGCATTAATCCAAAAATGAAAGTGGGAGTTTTGGGCTGTATGGCCGAACGTTTGAAAGAAAAATTACTCGAAGAAGAAAAAATTGTTGACCTAGTTGTAGGTCCAGATGCCTATAAAGATTTACCAAATTTACTAGCCGAAGTTGAAGAAGGTCGTGACGCGATTAACGTGATTTTGTCGAAAGACGAAACTTATGGTGACATTTCTCCTGTGCGATTGATGAGCAACGGAGTTACGGCATTAGTTTCGATTACGCGTGGTTGCGACAATATGTGTACGTTTTGCGTAGTGCCTTTTACAAGAGGAAGAGAACGAAGCAGAGAACCACAAAGCATTATGAAAGAAATTTGGGATTTGTGGGACAAAGGTTTTAAAGAAGTTACGCTTTTAGGTCAAAATGTAGATAGTTACCTTTGGTACGGCGGCGGTTTGAAGAAAGATTTCAAAAATGCCGGCGAAATGCAAAAAGCAACGGCAGTAGATTTTGACCAATTATTAGAAATGGTTGCGATTGGTTTTCCTAAAATGAGAATTCGGTTTTCGACATCCAATCCGCAAGATATGCACGAAAGTGTTTTACACGTAATAGCAAAATATCCTAATATTTGCAAGCACATTCATTTACCTGTTCAATCTGGAAGTAATAGAATTTTAAAGGAAATGAACCGTTTGCACAGCCGTGAACAATATATGGCTTTAATTGATAAAATTAGAACTATTATTCCAGATGGCTCTATTTCGCAAGATATGATAGCTGGATTTCCAACAGAAACAGAACAAGATCATCAGGACACCATGAGTTTGATGGAATATGTGAAATATAATTTTGGATACATGTATTCTTACTCGGAAAGACCTGGAACTTTAGCAGGAAGAAAGATGAAAGACGATGTGCCTGAAGAAACCAAAGCTAGAAGATTACAAGAAATTGTTGATTTACAGCAAAAACACGCTTGGTTGCGTTCTGAAGAATTCATTGGACAAACCGTAGAAGTATTAGTAGAAAAACTTTCTAAAAAATCAACGGAAGAGTTTTCTGGAAGAAATTCACAAAGTATTACGGTTGTTTTCCCGAAAGAAAATTATAAAATTGGTGATTTTGTAAATGTGAAAATCATAAGTTGTACTAGTGGAACTTTGAAAGGGGAAGCTATCGGATTGAGCAAAATGAATTAATTTCAACCACAAATTACACAAATTTTCACAAATTGATTTAATAATAAACTTATGACTGATAACAACGAATATTATTATAAAAAAGATGAAAATTATGAAATAGTTGGACTTTGTATGGAAGTTCACAGAATTCTTGGACCAGGGTTACTTGAAATCGTTTACAAAGATGCCTTGGAAATTGAATTCAAAAATCACAATATCCCATACAAAAGAGAAAAAGAATATAATGTTGAATACAAAGGAAACATTTTGCCTCATAAATTTTATGCCGATTTTGTAGTGTACGATGATATTATATTAGAAGTGAAGTCTGTAAAAGAAATTAGTAATGATCATCTTGCACAAACATTAAACTATATGAAACTTGCTGATACTCCTATTGGGATAATTGCAAATTTTCAGAATAAATCATTAGTCCATAAAAGATTGATAAGTAGTTAAAAATAATTTGTGAGAATTTGTGTAATTTGTGGTAAAATAAAAAATAGCGAGATTGCTTCGTGCCTCGCAATGACAAAATGGAAACAATTCAATCAATAAAACAGCGATTTGAAATAATAGGAAACGACCCTAAACTTAATCGAGCAATCGAAAAAGCAATACAGGTTGCTCCAACAGATATATCTGTACTAGTTACAGGAGAAAGTGGCGTTGGAAAAGAAAGTATTCCTAGAATTATTCATTTGCTTTCGCATCGAAAACACGGAAAATATATTGCGGTAAACTGCGGTGCTATTCCAGAAGGAACGATAGATAGTGAACTTTTTGGACACGAAAAAGGTTCGTTTACTGGTGCCAATAATGCACGTGAAGGTTATTTTGAAGTGGCAGATGGCGGAACGATATTCTTGGATGAAGTAGGCGAGTTGCCGTTGACTACACAAGTACGTTTGTTGCGTGTGTTGGAAAACGGTGAGTTTCTAAAAGTGGGTTCGTCGCAAGTTCAGAAAACAAATGTGCGAATTGTATCAGCGACCAATGCCAATTTATTTGATGCCATCGAGAAAGGGAAATTCCGTGAGGATTTGTATTATCGGTTGAGCACTGTTGATATTCCTTTGCCACCATTAAGAGACAGAAAAGAGGACATTCATTTGTTGTTTCGAAAATTTGCTTCCGATTTTGCTCATAAATATAAAATGCCTCCTGTTAAATTGAGTGATGATGCGATAAAATTTTTGCAAAAATACCGTTGGAGTGGGAACATTCGTCAGTTGAGAAATTTTGCTGAACAGCTTTCGGTTTTGGAAACCAATAGAGATATTTCCTTAGCAACTTTGCAGTCCTATTTGCCTATTGAAGACAGTAATTTGCCTTCGGTTATTGGCGGGAAGAAATTGGAAAATGATTTTTCTACCGAAAGAGATATTTTGTATAAAGTGCTTTTTGATATGAAAAGTGATTTGCACGATTTGAAAAAACTAACTATGGAATTGATGCAAAACGGAAGTTCTAAAGTGCAGGAAATGAACAAAAATTTAATTCAAAAAGTGTTTGGGCAAAAAGATGATACTAAATATCAAGAAAGTCAGCAAATGGAAGTAATTCCATCTCAACAACAAACCGATATTTATGAAGACGATGAAGACCAAGATTATTTGTTTGCAGAAACCATAGAAGAGGAAGAAGAAACACTAAGATTAGACGAAAAAGAAGTCGAATTAATTAAAAAATCTTTAGAACGTAACAAAGGAAAAAGAAAAGCAGCTGCAGAAGAGTTGGGCATCTCAGAAAGAACATTATACAGAAAAATTAAACAATTCGATTTATAGAGCTATGAAAAAAATACCGTTACTATTTTTAGTTTTTTTAATTGCATTAAGCACAAACAGTTGTAAATATTATAATTTTACAGGAACAGGCAAAATAGATGCAAAATCATTTCAAGTAAATTATTTTCAAAACAATGCTCCGATTGTAGAACCAGGTTTAGAAAGAGATTTTACAATTGCTTTGCAAGAACTAATTCAGAATCAAACTAATTTAAATCTAACTACAACTAATGCAGATTTAGTTTACGAAGGAGAAATTTCAGATTTTAGAATTACTCCAATGACGCCAACAGCAGATCAAAGAGCTTCGCAAAATAGAGTTACAATTACTATAAATGTTAGGTTTACAAATAAATTAAAAGAAGAAGACGATTTTCAAAAAAGTTTTTCTTTCTATTACGATTATGCCGCAGACCAACAATTAGTTGGGTCAACATTTCAAGCTGCAAAAACAGAAATTTTCGAAAGAATCACTCAAGATATATTTAATGCATCATTAGCAAAATGGTAGTTTAAAATTCATTTAAATAATTATATTTGTCATATAAACAAAAAAGTATTGAACACTTTAGAATTTACATATTTAATAACCAATCCTGATACCTTAACAGACTTGCAAACAAAGTCTTTAGAAAATGTATTAGAAAAATATCCTTATTTGCAAAGTGCAAGAGCTTTGTATTTAAAAGGTTTATACAATCAAGATAGCTATAAATATAATTTTGCATTAAAAACAACTGCAGCGTATACAACAGACAGAAGCGTTTTATTTGACTTTATTACATCTAATAATTTTATTAATTTAAAAGAAAGCGAGAATTATTTTATTAATAACGAAATAATACCTGAATTTGTAAAACTTGAAGAAGTTGTTGAAACAGAATCTTTAGTTAGCGAAGAAGTAGAAAAAGAAATTATCTCTTTAACAGAAGAAGCTTTATTTGAAATTGAAACCATTGCTACAACAATTAAAGAAGTTGATGACACTCAAACTCTTACAGAGATTGAAGAAACTCTAGAAATAGGCAAACCAATTGCTTTTTCAACAAACGAAAAACACTCATTTAACGAGTGGCTTAAATTATCTAACTTTAAACCCATTGTAAGAGAAGAAAACACCGCAGAAGAAGAAGAAAAAACACTACAAAGCAACAATAAAAGTGTAAATTTTGATGAAATTATAGATTCTAAATCCAAAAACATTGAATTAATAGATAAATTTATAGAATCAAAAGCAAAAATTACACGTTCAAATCTACATGCCGAAACTACTCCAATTGTAGTAGAAGTTCAATATACATCGCACTTAATGACAGAAACATTAGCAAAAGTATACTTAGAACAAAAAAAATATGACAAAGCAATTAAATCTTACAAAATATTAATTTTGAAATATCCAGAAAAAAGTATTTTCTTTGCAGACCGAATAAAGAATATAAAAGATTTACAACAAAATAAATAATTTAGAAATGGGATTTTCAGTTTTTTTAATATTAATCACAGTAGTTTGTTTTTTACTAATCGTAGTAATTATGGTTCAAAACCCTAAAGGCGGAGGTTTATCTTCTTCATTTGGAGGAACTCAACAAATAGGAGGCGTTCAAAAAACTACAGATTTCTTAGACAAAAGCACATGGACATTAGGTATTGTTTTAATAGGTTTAATACTATTATCAAGCTTAGCTTTTAACAAACCCGATAACAATGTATCTATAGATAAGAGCAACGTTCCAACAGAACAAACTAAAACTCCTGCTGCAACGCCAATACCAGTTGCAGAAGACCCAAAATAAAACGCAAATAATTAATTAAAAGTTCCGATTACTCGGAACTTTTTTTTTACATACTATCCATAAAATATGAAAAATTGTCAGTTTTAATGAATTGGCATAATTTCTGAAATACAATTGACATAAAAATAAATAATAATCTTTTATAAAAAATTATGACTTTAAACATCAAACCACTATTAGACCGAGTAATTATAGAACCTGCTGCAGCAGAAACTCAAACAGCTTCGGGTATAATTATACCTGACACAGCGAAAGAAAAACCACAAAAAGGAATTGTTATGGCAGTTGGTAGTGGTAAAAAAAAGCAACCACTTACAGTTAAAGTTGGAGACACAGTTTTATACGGTAAATATGCCGGCACAGAACTAAAGTTTGAAAACAAAGATTACTTAATAATGCGAGAAGAAGATATTTTGGCAATAATATAATTGTACGGACAATTCGCGAATTGTCCCTTCATAAATAAACAAAATTTAAACAGAAAAAAAGAAATGGCAAAAGATATAAAATTTGATATAGAAGCTAGAGATGGCTTAAAACGTGGCGTTGATGCATTGGCAAACGCAGTAAAAGTAACCCTTGGTCCAAAAGGTCGTTATGTAATTATTGGTAAATCTTATGGCGGACCAACCGTTACTAAAGATGGTGTTACCGTTGCAAAAGAAATAGAATTGAAAGATCCATTAGAAAACATGGGAGCTCAAATGGTTAAAGAAGTAGCTTCAAAAACTAACGATTTGGCTGGCGATGGAACTACAACTGCAACCGTTTTAGCACAAGCTATCGTTAAAGAAGGATTGAAAAACGTAGCTGCTGGTGCTAATCCAATGGATTTAAAAAGAGGTATCGATAAAGCGGTTGAAGCAATTGTTGCCGAACTTGCAAAACAAGCTCAAGTGGTTGGAAGTGATTCTGAAAAAATAAAACAAATTGCTTCAATATCTGCAAATAACGACGAAGTAATTGGCGATTTAATTGCTAATGCTTTTGCTAAAGTAGGAAAAGAAGGCGTAATTACTGTGGAAGAAGCAAAAGGAACAGAAACTTATGTAGATGTTGTAGAAGGAATGCAATTTGACAGAGGATATCTTTCTCCTTATTTTGTTACGAATCCAGAGAAAATGGAAGTGGAATTAGAAAAACCATACATTCTTTTATATGACAAAAAAGTATCTTCACTAAAAGAATTATTACCAATATTAGAACCAGTTGCACAATCAGGAAGACCATTATTAATTATTGCTGAAGATGTTGACGGCGAAGCCCTTTCTACTTTAGTTGTAAACAAATTAAGAGGAGCCTTAAAAATTGCCGCAGTAAAAGCCCCAGGTTTTGGCGACAGAAGAAAAGCAATGCTAGAAGATATTGCTATCTTAACTGGCGGAACTGTAATTGCCGAAGAAAGCGGTTATACGTTAGAAAATACAACATTAGAAATGCTTGGAACTGCAGAAAAAGTAACCATCAATAAAGACAACACAACTATTGTAAATGGTGCTGGAAGTGCCGACTTGATTAAAAATCGTGTAAACCAAATCAAAAGTCAAATGGAAACTACAACATCTGACTATGACAAAGAAAAATTGCAAGAACGTTTGGCTAAATTAGCTGGAGGTGTTGCCGTTCTTTATGTTGGTGCTGCTTCTGAAGTAGAAATGAAAGAGAAAAAAGACAGAGTAGACGATGCTTTACACGCAACTCGCGCTGCCGTAGAAGAAGGAATTGTTGCTGGTGGTGGCGTTGCTTTATTAAGAGCCAAAAGTGTTCTTGCTTCTCTAAAAGCGGACAATGCTGACGAAGCTACAGGAATTCAAATTATTTCTCGTGCGATAGAATCTCCTTTAAGAACTATTGTTGAAAACGCAGGTTTAGAAGGTTCTGTAGTGGTAGCAAAAGTATTAGAAGGAAAAGGAAATTTTGGCTACAATGCAAAAACTGACGAATATGTAGACATGCTAAAAGCTGGAATCATCGATCCTAAAAAAGTAACTAGAGTTGCATTAGAAAATGCTGCTTCTGTAGCTGGAATGATATTAACAACTGAATGTGCATTGGTAGAAATTAAAGAAGATCACGGTGGCGGAAACCACATGGGTGGTGGTATGCCAGGAATGATGTAACATTCTTAAATTCCAAAAAATAAATTTCAAATTCCAAAATTTGAGTATATAAAAAGTCCGTTGAGTGCTAAACTTGACGGATTTTTTGTTTTGGTTATTTAATCCAAATTAATAACTGTTTTTTTTAATCATAAAACTAAACTGCGACCTTTATTTAATCAGGGCAAACGCACCAGTTGGAAACATAAAAAAAACTCATGCGTTTGCTTTGCTTCTTTAATACACTTTTTAAAAAACCTTATGATAGTTTTTATACACGTATGTAAGTGCTAAAAGCATTCAACAAATAAAAAGCCCGTTTGATGATTTGTAAGAAACAATTATTATCTTTGAAAAACAATACGCTATTAAGTGTCGCAAAGCGACCCAATATTGGGTAGATTGTCGCTACTTTGTAGCGTGTATATACAAGTTGGGAAAAATCGCCCTAACGGGACAATTTTTCCCAACGAACCGCTCGGCTACGCCGACAGTTGTGAAACCATCGTTGCCTTCGCACGACGTTCTCCCAACAGTCGCCTTGGACGCATTCCT
>Ga0209702_10001895_pt1 | contig 38124 bp, 37 predicted proteins | sample FRY01_FD_187210 | JGI IMG/M metagenome (GOLD analysis project Ga0209702, IMG submission 187210) | Freshwater microbial communities from Lake Fryxell liftoff mats and glacier meltwater in Antarctica - FRY-01 (SPAdes) (version 2) | ecosystem: Environmental > Aquatic > Freshwater > Ice > Glacier...
AGATCCCGACAACCGCGTTGCTGCTTTTGATCATCACACCACCAACAGCGGCGTCTTCCACTTCAGCCGGCCACTGGGAATTCGGCCCGACCGCACGGGACTCGATTAGGACGCCGCCATGCCCGCTGTTGCCGCCCAGGACGGTGACATTGCGTTCTCCCTTGATACTGACCGATGCGAGTGAGCTGACGATCTCGACGCTTTGCTGAGCCCTCACAGCGATCTGGCCGGCCAACAGTGAGATCGTTTTGGCCGCGTTAACGTAAAAAGCAGTCCCACTGACTTCGACGATACTACTGATACGTACTTCGCCACCCAGTCCGCTGCGAAGCACTACGGTGCCGTCCGGCAAGAAAACAAATAGCGATAACACACGGTATATGTCCACGTCGCCGTAGCGTTGGTCAATGCGTACCTGCTCGGGCTCTGGTGGCTCGATCCGATCGGTCCCATCCAGCGACGGCGAGAAGCTGCTTGTCGCGGCGGGGTACTTTACCTCGACGCCTGGATGGTAAACCGCTGCATGAAGCCCCTGCCAAGCGGAAGTGTAGGCGTAGAGATCGCTTATCCCGACGGCATCGGCGATCGGATCACCGCTGTGTAGCTGAGAAACCTTGTGCTCGGGTCCTTGGATTCCTTCTCCGCTGAACCGGTAAGGTTCTTCCGGCGGTTGTTCTCTGGACGCGGTTCGACGTAACACCGGGATGTCGGTCGCTTTGACAAATAACATCTGGCGAGCGGATTCAACCAAGTACGTACCGTCGACCATCACCTGCTCGCGGAACAGCCCACGGCTTTCAACCGGGTTGCTGAGACGGTTCTCACCGTCGCCTACCGGGGTACTGAGGATGGTCAGCTGCCCTTGACCCAGGTAGCCGCCGTAAGTAACCAGCCGAGCGATCGGCATGACGTCCGGGTTGGCTGGTTCCAATGAGGCCACGGAACCGGCGTAGATCGCTGCGGGGCCGAGTTGGTTTAGCTCGATACCTCCTGGCTGGGTTTGTCCTACCGCTTCCCAGGGATAAAAAATATGCTGCGTCTCGCTATAGCTCTCGTACAAAACGAGACCGGAATCGCTGCGAACGCTCAACGACTCTGTGGCTAGCGACTCGCCGGATAGCCGGGTGTGGCCGTCTTCCCTAAACAAGAACAACCCGCAGAGTTCGCTGGTTCGCAAATAGGCCATTTCAGTGTCCGCGTGGACGCCCACACCAGTAGGCGACATCACCGTCCAATCACCTGGCAGGCCGTCCAGTGGGCGGTCTCCGCTGTAGGGCAGCGCCGCAGCGGCGTCAGCGGTACGCGATAGATAATCAAGGTAGTGTGGTGAGCAGTAGAGACCGGTTCCACTGCCCTGGACGACAAAGTCACAGAAGGCGTCCGCCGCCTCTCCCTGAATGAGCGGAATGATCGCCACGATTGTTCCCAGCGACGTGATGGGATTCACCGCAACGACTACGTGGGTGCCGATCGGCAGCACGGAGACGTCGCTGGCACCCTCGGCGGCGTTCATTCCGTTGCGAGCACGAATAACGCCGCCGAGGTTGTAGAGGGCCACACGGTAGCTGCCATACGCCGGTAGAGCGTACTTGATGATTCCCTCGGTTAAGACCACCGAGGGCTGCACCAAGCTCTGGGAGATACCGTAGTGCTTGTCGGCGTCCGCGGCTGGCTCCGCAGCACCACCAAGACGGTGCAAGTGCTGCTGTAAGAACGTCACCACGTCTTGTGAGGGTGTCCGTCCGAAGTCAGGCTGCTGCGGGATCGAGGCGTCAAAGATAAACGAGGGCATAAAAAAATCCAGCGGAGTGATTCGCCGGATTCCGAAAGTAGATCCAGCGATCTACATGAAATGTAACAGAGCTGCGGAGTATACGAATACATCAGCGCTGGTCGCCTACACGGTTCACGGGCCACCTCGCCGACCGGTTCCGGCACGGTGGAGGTTACCACCACCGCTGGTCGTTGTTCCGAGCGACCCGATCATCATGCCCACGTTTTGCTGAATCAGCATGCTCTCTGCGGCGATCGAAATCTGTACCGAGTTGAGCACCACGAACTCAGCAGTAAAGGTTTGCGTCGATCGAATACTGTCACCAACACAGCCGGTGGTCATTTCGAAACTCAATTGGTTCCGGTCAGCGCGACAGACCGAACCATAGTTTCGCAGGAAAGCCTCGGACAATTTTGCTGGGCCGAGGATCTGCCCGAGTTGACCGGTTCCTTGCGCTCGTCCAGCAACATAGTAGACCGCGTTACTGACCAGCTCATAAAGCCGCGTGATCTGTTGCTGGTAGCCGAACTGGACGTTCTGCAGCAGCAGTGGGATGTACGCCGGCTGACCAGGCATCGCCGGGAAAAACATTTTCGCGTCGTCCGCCGAAAAACCGCCACCGAACGACGAAGCGGTTCGCCCGAAATAATCTGACATGTACGTAAACCTTAAAGTTATGGGTCGGATTCGCCGGGGCGAGAGTTAAATCACCAACAGATCCAAACGGATCCGGTTGGTCGGGCCTGGAACTTCGATCTCAACTACGACTAAGATGGAATCTTTGGACACTGGGCTCTGGCGGATATCGACAATGGTCAGGTCGATCAACTGTCCGCCTAGCCCCTGAGACGCGTTGGCTCCTTGCAGGAACGACCTGGCAGAACTCATCTCGGCGGCGATCATCCCCAGCGTCTGCGTAGTGACGTTGGTCTGGCCGATGTAAGGGTCGAGGACAGTGAACAAGTAACCCTTGATTGAATCAACGTTGGTACGGATCGATTCCTCACGGATGTTGACGTCGTCAAAGTTACCAGCCGTGATTCCGTGACGGACGACAAGCGATCCGGTACGAATGTCAGGAACGACTAGGAAGCCACCAGCACCAGCAATTCGGTTGAGCTGGTCGGTGCTGAACTCGCGAATCTTCTCGATGCTGCTGAAGCCAGGAACGGCTAAGCGGGTCATCGCCTGGTGCGGTGCCAACGCACTGCGGTAAGCGGCTAGTACCGCTGCCAAATGGTAGGAAGGCACGCGGCGGGTGCCGTCCAGTACGTAGCCAGAAGCGAGGAACTGGAACAACTGGCCAGGATAGCGTCCCGCCGAAGAAACGGTTCCGATTTCGGTGTCGCCGGTGTAACCGTCGATCCCACCAGTGAACGCTTGGACACGTTCTTCGGTGGTCAACGTCCGGTTAATTTCCATCCGCTTGCCGATCGTCTCGCTGATCGCAGGGCCCGAGCGAAGAATCAGTGAGGATTCGTTAAGTACACGCTCGATGACATATTCAGCGTAAACCACGTCGCCCCAGAGATCGGTCGAGAAACCGTATCGCACCACGTCGCCAGCACGCACGCCGAGGGTAACAAAGCTGGCGTTGTCGCTGACCACTTGTAGCAGCTCGAACTGGGTTCCGGACTGATCAGGGTTGTCAGTGATCGTAGCGGTAACGAATTCTTCGTCGTTGCTGTTGAGGTCGCTGAGGACTCGCTGCTCAGTTTCATCCTCGTTGGTGAACCAGCCTGTGCGTGGCATGTTGAACAGCGGACCAGACCGCGAGTTAACGTGGCCTGCGACCAGGTCCAGAACTCCGGTGTTACGCGTCAACGGGACCAAGCCGTAAGTCTCACGGGTATCATCCGCGGCACGCAAAGCAGCGGACCAGCCAGCCAGATTCGCTGGGTCGCCCACCGAGAAGTAATAGATCGGATTACCATCGGCGGTCAACGCGGCTTTACTCAGAGCGTACTTCAGTGGGTTGTCTGGGTCATCGCCAGGTCCGCCCAGAAGCGTGGCCAAGTTAGCCGGATCGCTAAACGCCAGTAGCGTTGCCGACACGGGGTACCACGCACGGTAAGTCAGGTACAACACCGAGGTGTCGGTCGACCCGCCAGGAACCACCAGCTGCAACGGCTGCATCGAGCCGCTCACAGTGAAGTTAGGGTGAGTGACTTCGAGCGTACCGACGACGGTCAGTTCGTCGTTGTTGACACTGAAGTTGTACTCCCCAGCGACTTCGCTGCGGCGAGGGATTTCAATGTCGTCGGCGATAAACAGCTCGATACCGATTTCAGCGTCTGTATCGTTTAGGACTACGCCCAATGGCAAGTTGTGAGCCAACACGAGCGTTCGCATCGCCGTCTGCTGGGCCGCTTTCGCGGTCATGATCCAGCGATCCCCGATCACCAAACCTTTGCTGGCGACCAGTGCCGACATCGTGATCCCGTAGGAACCGATGGCGAAGGGAACAAAGACGCCGCTGCCGTCAAACGGCAGATGGGTTCGCGATTGGTCCAGACCGTTGAGCTCAGTAACTCGCACGACAGGTGACTGGGTCGTCAAACCGCTCTGAATCACTTCAAACAGGTATTGTCGGTCGCGAGAATCGAGAGGCTCATAGTCAAAGACGAGCGTCAGGACGGGAGGTGTGTAAGCCTGCGTGACCGTGATCGTCCATGTATTACCGATAATCACGTCGGTGGGCGTTGCGGTATCGGTCAGCGTCAGCGTCAATCCGCGAGTACCGATGGTGGTGGCCGCGGCGTAAGCGGCCGGTATCACCGAAGCCACATTGTCGCCCTTAGCACTGGTCACACTCAAACGAGCGGTGGTCAAGTTGCCGCCGGTAGACGCTTGGATAACGCTGACGACGTAGGTATCGTTCAGCGTGCCAGTGGTGAGATGCACGTAGCTGGTCGCACTGGAAACTGACGTGATAGCGACATCAACAGCACCGCTAGCCACTACCGCAGCGCCAGCGACCGTTAAGGCAGCGTTGGTGGTTTCAGCCACGGTACCGGTTCCCGCTGGCGTCACCAGGACACCTTCGAAGCCTGTGACGTAACTATTGAGTACGAACGGACGGGCATTGTCGTTGTCGATAAGTCCCGACACACGGATGCGGTCGCCAAGGCGAACACCGGCATCTCCGAAGGCAGCCGCAGCCGGATAGGCGTCGCTGTTTTTGGCAAAGCTGAGCGACGCGTGAGCGATCTTGTTCAGACCGGTGCGAGTGAAGGTGGCGCCACCGCCGTCAGCGTAATATCGCAGACGGGCGTTACGAGCAAACAAGCGGGTGTAGGTGTCGTCGATTGTCGCACCCAGCGGAAGCGAAGGCCATGCGTAGCCCTCACTCGCGGCACTGCCCAGCTCGTTGCCTGCGTAAGCTCCCAAGTTGCCTAGCTCTCGCTCGGCGGGCTCCGAATAACGCAGCAAGTAAGCTGACGGGCCAAAGATGTAGGCGTAGAGATTTGCAGTTTGAGGCGTGGTCGCTCTCGCAAATCGTGTTCTGATTTCCAGACCGGGGACGAACGGTGCAAGGCTTGCCATATCTTCCTCTACGTGATCGCGGGACAGCTTTCTCAGTGAGCAACCGACAAGTGTCAGGTTTGCAATTCAATTCGGTTAAGCCGCGGGGCAGATGGGTGCACACCCCAGGTCAAAAAGAAACCGTACTCGATAACTACTGCACTTGCCAAAAACGCGGGGTGCTCGCGTAATGGCTTGACCGCTGAAACCGATCTAACTTCGAGTCGCTGGATACCCAGCTGGTCAGCGATCGGTTTCGCCATGCCCTGTAAATAATCAGCTGTTTGCAGCGAAAGTAAGCTCGCCTCTGCCGGTACCCGCGAAGTGCACCAGATCGCAACTGAGCCCGTCCAGACTCGCGTAAAGTTCTCACTACCGGACGGACTGTACGACGATGGAAACTGGTGGCGGTCGGCAATCGCGATCCTGGAAGAGCCCATATCACCACGGCGAATGCTGATCACCGGGGCCGAACCTGTGCGGCTGGGGTTCCACTGCGACCACAGATCAATGCGTAGCGAACCGGGTGTGTCTACCGCAGCGGCGCTGCGAATGTCCGCAACGTAATGTAAGTGACGGCAGCCTGGGAAACGATCCAGCGGTCGGTCGCGGTAGAACAGACGAAGTAGATTCTGCAGGTACGTGTCGACGTAATAGCCAGCGAACACCATCGCGGGGCAGTCAGCAGCGGTTCCGGTCAGCGTCGGTTCAGGCACGGCTACTTCTTGGGTTGGACGAGGTCAGGAGCAAGTAGCCCAAGGCGTGCAGCGATTCCGTCAGGTAACGGGTTGTATTCAGGGTCGGTCGGCGAATGAGTCGAATGACGCGAGTTATTCATCGGCTCTGAACGTTCCGGAATCCCCGGAACGTTGCTATTACTAGCAGCGGTATCTTTGGCCATAGATCAACCCACAGGAATCTTGTAAACAGGATGATCAAACGATAGGCGTGCCGCCGCCGCGACACAAATCAGGTCGTAGACGCCGAAACTCGTGATCGGTGTGATCTCCCCAATGACCAGGCGGTGATCACTGGCCGCATCCACCCAAACGTCCCAGGGATGAACAGGCGGGATGTTGAGGTAACGCAGCGAACAAACGCCGCCAGCGATTACCGGGCCCTGATCGGTGAACATTTTCAAGTCATGCTTCATCGGACCTAGGTCGGCGTAGAAACACGGGAACGGTGGGTAATAGCCTTTGTCGTAGCCGACGCCGAAGCAGGTACCGCAGTCGCTCTTGTAACACAGCCCACTGTCCGGATCGGTGCATTCGGGGCAGGGGTCACCGTGGTAACGAACCTTGAGCAAGTAACCGATGGTTGCGGGGGCTTCGGGATCTCGGTACCGCGATGTCTCTCGGCGAATCAACTCGCGGTACAGCCTCGACTGGCCGGGCGAAAGAATCTGCGAGTCGGCCGCGACTGGCTGAGAGTAGTAAACAGCGTTGTTCCCGGCCCGGACCGCAACACGATAGTACGTGCGGCGGTAGAACCCGGCGTCGCGGTGAGCGGCATCGACGTGGAAGTAGGCGTTGCGGACGAACGCACCGAGCGTCTGCCATTCGTCTTCGACAGCGTCAGCGCGGCCGACCTGGACCTGGAACGAGTAGGGAGGCCGCACCGTGGGCGTCGGACGGAAGTCCCAGACGATCGTCGTGCCTCCGGTGACTTTAGGAATCACACGAACGGAGTCGAATAGCGGATCGCCGCAAGCGGTAGACGCATGACAGGGAAGGCCGGGGCCGCACGGATTGAGCAAAGACGGGGTTGGCATCAGCGAGACCCTGCTGTAGTCAGTTGCGGTTGTGGTTGTTGAAATCTATGGCCAAAAGCTCTTGGGCTTAGTTCTCTAAGTTGCCCTGTAGCAATATTCGGCTGGAAGATCCGATTCGAACGAATCCAGTTGTCAAAGTCTGAAAGCGTACCCACTCGCTCGTAGTTAGACTGCAAAGCAAGTCGGTCAGGATGCACATTTGTATGGAAATACCGTAATTTCTTTGCCTCAGCGGGAGACATGTTACGCGTATTCACCGAAACATGGCGAGTAGCCGGACCAAGTGTGCCGTGTGTGGCTAGCTGCTGCGGCGTGGTTACTGAAAGTAGTGTGCTGTTGGGTTTGCTAGCCATACCCATATTTTTGTAGCGTTTAAGGTAGTCTACGGCGACAGTCGGTATGCCTGAGTGCCATAAGGGCGACCCGGGCGGTAAATTGTTCATCACCTGCGGGCTAAAAGCTTTGTACAGGTTGTCACCTTTGCCGGTGGCTTCGACCAACTGCCGAGATAGGCTAGTCCGTATATTCTCAGGTAAGAACTCGGCATTCCCGTTGCCGTACCCTCTCGCCGCACTCCTCCTGTCGTAAATTTTCGTGAAAAGGTTCTGCCGTCGGATTGCGGCAGGAGCAATCGCCTTGGCCTGCGATTTAACCATGTCTTTTACGCGTTGCCACTGCGGCAGCGTGACTTGCGTACGCTTCGACCAAGCATCTATTATTTTTTCAGGATTCTTAACGTGCGGAGACAAGCGAGTCGTTGCGAATGCTTCGATGCCCGTGGAAGATGGAATAGTGGACTTAGGAAGAATCAAGCCTCTTATCCGTTCCCACGCAGATGGTGTGTATATTTGCCCGCGAACATTTTCCAGCCTGTTGTGCATACCCAGGCGAGACGAGCGGCCCGACACTATCTGGTCAAAACGGGCATGCATTGGTCCTGATACTTTTGGCCCGGAGTTGCGTACGCGATCCAGTAAAGCTTGCCATTTATCCTCGTTGTGTACCGACTTCGTCGCAGCTTCGATACCTTCCCGAATCTTAATCGGCGGGCTAGCTTTTAATCCGTCACGTAACGACTGTGCGGTAGCCGATCGCGTGAAGACTTGCCTGAGATTCTCTGGTTTGGCTACGGCTATACCCTGCATACTTCGCGTGTTAGCGATTTGTTTTGCCAACTGTACGGTCTGCGATCGCGACGCAGTAGCGGCACCTGCCGCAGCCCTGCCGGACATCACTGCCTTCGCCAGGCGAGCAGCGACGGCACCTACGGCCTCTTTATCCATCGCGACTTTATCCGTCGCCAGCTTCTCAGCGGCCTGCTCGATGATCAGATCGAAAGCTTGTTTGTTCATCCCGCACATTCCTCCTTTATCCATACGGGCCTCGCCGTCCGCCATTTGCTGGTACCACTGACGACCCTCAGGTGTGTTGAAGATTAGGTCGTCCATGGGTCGGCCATCCCAGTAACCATGCTGCTTGGCTTGTTGCCGCATCCAGTTGATGTCGTGGGTTTTACCGCCCGGAAGCTGAACCTGGTGCTGTAGTGGCTTACCTTCTTCGCGTGCGAATTGCTCACTACGGAAGACAAGGTCACCGACGGAAGGACCGACTTCATTCTTCGACGAACTGTCCTCTATCGCCTGGCGGTCGGCCTGCATGCCGCCATCGTCCCATTTCTTCGCCGCTGCCTGCTGCTCCTGCAATGCTCTGTCTAATCTTAGCTGGGTTTTGCCTCGTTCTTCGATGAGATACGAATAATCGGGGTTCGGTAGCGACTTGGGCACTTTGATGTCGGATAAATACTTATTCAGACTTCCTTGTGCACGTTCAGCGTCTCGCTTCGCTCCGGTATGGCTCGCCATCGTTGACCACATTTTGTCTTCTCTAGGTGATCTCCCGGGCTGATCTTTCGAGTGTTCCAACTCGTGGTTTGCAATCATGTCGTAACCAGCAGTTTCGTTCCACTGCTGCTCGTCCTGTATTCCTTTGTTTCGTGCTTCCAGATTACCTACTTGCATCCATCGAGATTTCGCCGGATCTGGTAACTGCTGCGGCACAAACGCCTGCGGTGTAGCATTTCGCACAGCGTGTGCGCTATAGGCTGTGTCTAGCGGCAGCGGCCTGCCTCGGTCCAAATGGCGTCGCTGTAGTAATGACCGACCTACCGGCGAATGATAGGTCGGTGGTGCGGATGATTGCTCGCGTATCGCTGAAAACATCCTTGACCGTGGTGACAGCTCGTCGCTATCGTGCAGCTCGTTCTGCACTTTTTCTTTTGCCGCAAACGTCACGGGTGGAACTGGTCCTACCGGAGGTAGCTTAGGTGCGGCCGCGACGGGGACGGGTGCGGGAGCCGTCGCTACAGGCTTGGCCGGTCCGGTCATGCCATCCACCGCCAGCTTATCGGCGGCGATCGCGATTACAGCGTCGAAAGCTTGTTTGTTCATGGCTGCGGTAGATCCCGTAATACGCCGACCGTAGAAAGTGTTCGCCAGGTGGTATTTGCGGATTTCTTCGTACGTCCGTCCCGCTCCGCTACGGCCAAATCAGCTTGTTGGCCGCGGTTAAGCTTGGCGATTGCTCGCGGGTTGTTGAGCATCGCCAACAATCTCGCACGTTCGGCGGCGACCAGCTTCGATTTACGCGACTCGGCGTAGCTGCGGCCAAGCATACCGCCGGCGAGGGTTCCGCCAGCAACGCCAACGCCAGCGCCGATCGCACCCAGTAGCGGAGATAACCGAATAAAATTAGGTTCGTCCGTCGCTAACGCCGCGGCGACAGGTGCTGCGATACCAGCCAACCCACCACCAAGAGCACCTAACGCACCGCCCCAGTAAGTCCCAAGTGCTGGGTACTTTCGTCCGTAAAGGCTTTCGATGTTCTTAAGGTATTCAGCCTGACTAGCGGCATCGTTCGCTTTGTCCCCGGTAGCGAAGCCCTCACGGTAAGCGTTCTGCCCTTTGGTCCAAGCATGATGCTCGTTGACCAGCGTCGGCTTAAACGACCACCGCAGCGAACGCATCATCTTGGAAGCGTTGGGGGCACGCGACATGTCGATGGCGTGTCCTAACTCGTGAATCAACGCACCGGGTGAGCTGTTATTGAGAATCACGGAGTTCGCGTACGGGTGGTACTCGGCGTCGGTTTGCTCGATCCCGGCGGGTGTCGCTTGGGCGTACATCCGGGCCAGTTCCGAACGGATACCGCTCATCCGTTCCGGCAACGTATCTTCGCCGGTTCGAGCGGCAACTCCTTGGACCAAATGCTTAGGCTGCACCCGGCCAGACAAAACTCGGGCGTCAGACAGCTGGTAAGGCCTGGCTCGCTCCATGTCGCTAATGATGCGGGACCAACCAGCGTGATCTTGAGCTGTCGGTGGTTTAAGCTCGTTCTCGTCGAACACCGTTTGATCGAGGAAGCTATGCACCGGCGGTGTCTGCCGTTTACCGGTGATCAGTTGGGCGCTAATTTTGCTGGGTAAAGTCGGCATCGTCTTGTCGCCTTGTTGTTGTTGTTGGTTTTGCACCAACTCCATCATGCGTAGCTGAAACTCTTTTTTAGTCTCCTCCGGCAGTCTGTCGTAACTCCCTTCGTTGTCGCGGTATGTAGGTCTATCGTCGTACCAGGTCGCCGGTTGACCGGGGCTGGTTGGGTAAGTCTGTCCTGATGTATTTTTATATTTCTTAACTGATGCGTTCGGGCTATGAAACCAATCCCAGGCTGCTCTGGCTTTTTGTGGTGTGTCGACGATCCGGCCAGTCTCGTTGGCGTAACGTCGCTTTATCTCGGCTAGACGTACGTCGACCTCGACAGGATTAAGCAGGTACTTGTTGTAGTCGCCGCCGCCCATAGCAACTAAATCCTTGTCCGACGTGGGTTTCCCTGCCAGAGACCGAGGAGACTGGCCGAATGCGGAGTGAGTCAGCTCGTGCTCTAATGTGTTTTGATTAGCCTTCTGACCACGGGGGTGTGGTACGGTAATTGGACGCTGCTCGGGTGTTCCCCCGAACGCCGAGGAATAACCCGTTACTTTAAGTGGCATTAGTGATTTCGGAATGTTAGTCGGGATCTTCGCGTCCACGGCAGATGCCGGATACCGCACCCATTTATTCCGATCCAATCTTTGCCCGCCGTCGTTTACGTTCTGAGCGGTTTGAGCGTCGGCGACCGCTTTGTCGAATCCGCCCGGTGCTTTGTCGTACCACCTTCCTATGTGTTTCCCTAGCGATTGGTGCGACCCTTCTGTGTCGTCAATAAACGCATTACGTTCTTGTTCGGTCAGGATTTCGCCGCGTCCACGGGGCAGTGAAAGCCAACCCCTGTCTATTTCACTTTCAGCGACGTCACGACTACGAATCTTCTGAGACCCAAAGGTGGAAGAATTCCAGCTACCATCAAGCCACTGCTTAGTGGTCGGTATTACCCGAGGCGGGGCAACTGGCAGAGTGCCTGGTCTTGCTGCTGGTTTGGCTACTGGCGGAGCTACTGGTTTGGCTACTGGCGGAGCTACTGGCGGAGCTACTGGCGGAGCTACTGGTTTGGCTACTGGCGGAGCTACTGGCGGAGCTACTGGTTTGGCTACCGGCTTACGCCCATCGACTGCGCCACGGATGTCGGACGGCAACGAACCGGGGTCGGACGCATATTGCCCGGCTTGCTCTAGCATACGGCGGACTTTAGTGTGTTCGCCGCTGGCTTGCGCTTTTCGATATTCGGCTTCCATTCTGGTCGCCATCTCCCGCTGATATCCGTCACCAGACTGAAGCTGTTTGATTACATCACGGTCGGCTTGGTTATACAGACGCGGTGGAGCGACTGGTGCTGCTACTGGTGGAGCTACTGGTTTGGCGACTGGTGGTGCTGCTACTGGCGGTGCTGCTACTGGTGGAGCGACTGGAGCGACTGGAGCGACTGGAGCTATCGGTCTGGCTACTGGTGGAGCGACTGGAGCGACTGGTCTGGCTACTGGTGGAGCGACTGGAGCGACTGGTCTGGCTACTGGTGGAGCGACTGGAGCGACTGGTCTGCGATCGACTGCGTCGCGAATGCTCGGCGGCAACGAACCGGGGTCAGCCGAGTATTGTCTAGCCCGCGACAACATGCTGCCGACCCTACCGTAATCGCCGCTAGATTGCGATCGACGGTATGCGGCTTGCATTCTGGTCGCCATCTCCCGCTGATACCCGTCGCCAGACCGAAGCTGTTTGACTAAATCACGGTTGGATTGCTGAGGCGTTGCAACTGGTGCCGCAACAACTGGTCTGGTCGACGGTGGAAGCGGGGCACCTTTCATCCCGTAGTCGGTCGTGTTGTAATGATTGACCGCCTGACCAGGTGACATGGCGGTTCTGCCCGCGGCCCGGTTGCTATAGAACCGCGACTGGAAATTCGATGGTAGCTGGTCGAACCTGGTTACGCCTGGAGCTACTGGAGCTACTGGAGCGTTCACAGCTACGGCTTGCTTCGGTACGCTGTAAAGACTGTCGACAGCCTGCAAACTGCCGTGAGTAGCCGGCAAGCTGTTTGAGACATCATCGACCGCCAGCTTTTCGGCGGCTTGTTCGATGATCAGATCGAAAGCTTGTTTGTTCATGGCGGCGGTCCTGGCGGTTTACACGCATGCGGCGACAAAAACGTTTTTGTCGCCGCTACGCTCACGGGCGATTAGCTCTGAAAATAGCCGCCGTGCCGTGAAACCCCTAACCAGTTAGCACGCACCTGCTGCTCGGTACAGAACATTTGGTACTCTCGCCATTTCGCTTCAGCCATCTGGGCGTAGGTGGCGTATTTGTCACGGTCGTCGGACGTCTTGCCGTCGCCGTAGACAATCTTGCGGCTGTTCCGCATGTAGCTCGTCGAAGAGATTCGCAGCAGGCACGCACAGGTCGCTTGTAGCCAGTTATGACGAAAGGGAAAGTCGCTGGGCGTGTAGTGCCTCGCATGCGGCATCGTCTCGTTGAAGCAGCGGATCGGCTCCAGGAGCGAATGGACAATCTCGGCGTCGCTGAATTCGACGTTCTGCCAGTAAGTGTTCAGCCCGGCGAAATCTCGCATCTGGATACGAACTTGGCCGAGTGTTACCGGACCCGGGGCGTTTTGACCTGGCTGGGTGTGCCGCAGGTACAGTGACGACTCGATACTGATAAGTGTCGAATCGGACAGGTAGGGCCGACCACTGCCGTCGACGATCATCATCTCCGCGGTGTAGATGCCAGGGTTGGCGGTCACCTGTGCGGGGATGTCAAAGCAAACGCGGGTCGGGTCGTCCGCCGAGATACACAGATTTGCGACGATAGGAACGCCCGCACACATGGTGTTGGCGAAATAGATCTTGTGGGGAGATCCTGGAGCCGCGGTCGTCGTGGTGCCGGAGTCATCCGGTTCTTCTTCATCGACGTGCAGCATCGAAAGATTTCGAAGCAAATCGATCGGGTTACCGCTCTCGTCCCGCAGCTCGTGACACGCCCGGCCAGGGTAACCCGCTGGCAGGAAGATAGCGCGACCGGCCGTCAAATCCGGACAACCTTCGAGGGCTGTTTCGATCGCGACGTTGTTTTGAAGAAATTTGGCCATGATGGTCTACCGGTTTTATGCGAGAGTAATTATCTAAAGTCTTTGGCCACGTCGTCTGGTGTATACTGATTTAGCGGAACCACGTTGCCGCCCGCATCAGTCTTAACTCGCACATTCGCCCCGCCGTTGCTCAATAAAGCTTGCAACGCCCCGCGACCTAAAAGCGAGCGAATGTGTTCCAGTGGTGGATGACCGCTACCCGGTTCGTTTTTCTCTAGCTTTGCCGCCAGCGTCTTCCATGCGTCGGTATAATTTGAAGAATCGCGTCTAACGTTTTTGAACGCTTCGCTTAGCAATACCTTTTCGTCTGGGTGCCAATCAAAGTCCCATTTGTCTGTCGCGAGTACTCCGCCGTCTGGGGTCGGGTAGCGGCTATGCCCGCCAAAAAGCAATCCGAATAAATACTCTTGTTGCATTCGCTGTTTAAACACAGCGGGGTCCGGCGCGATAGTGTTGTCGCCCACGTGTTTAAACATCGGATCTTTTGTGGGTAAGTTCATGGACGTTCGCCAGAACTCCCGCCGAACCGCAGGTGCGAGGCCTATATTGGGCGAGTGCCGTTGTTCGTGGTGATTTGCTTTCGTATCCGGAACGTCTTTTATGAGCCGGTTGTAAAGTGTGCCTTTGTCTGTCGGCAAAAGCATGTCTTTCAAGCCTTTGGTTTCGTAGCCAAAAGGAACAACTGAGTTGGTGATGTACCGTCTCGCACGGTCGCCAACGACGTTCGCCCCTGTTGCTCCGAGCAGTCCGCCGATCGCCGCGTGTGACAGGTAACCCGATCGCTCTTCGTTCTTGTCTCGTCGTAAGTTGCGAACGCCCGCGGTAGCTAAACCAGCTCCGGCCCCTAGTCCGGCCCCAACCACGCTGTCGAGTAAACGAACGCGTGGAGCGTGGTAGGCGATATCCTCCATCAGCGACGCGGTTTTAGCCTGCTGATTAAACGCCACTGTCGCTTGTAGCATCGTCAAGTCAAACGAATGTTTATTCATAGCTATGATGATTTACCGGAGAGCAGAGCTGGTGAGGGTGGACAGAAGTTTCGGCGATATCGGCGAAGCCTTGGCGGTTGTTTTCGCCATGGCTTTGATCGCGGCACCGAGGAAGGCCAGCTTGTCTCGATCGGACGCTTGCTTTTCCGGTTTCTTCTTTTTCTTCTTGGTGCCTTTGGGCTGGCACGAACCGTCGCTGTAAGGCGTCTTGCCGGGCGTCGGCTCGTACCCTTTCCAACAGCGATCGGCGGACGCTTTGTCGACAGGGCTTACCGCTTTAGACTCGTCGATATTAAGTTTTTCTGCGGTGCTTTCTTCGTCGCGGCGTAACCAGTTGTACAACCCATAGCCCGCAGCTAGACCGCCAGCCCCCACCGCGGCTCCGGCCATAAACCGAGGATTGGTCAGCCAGCGATTTAGCCGTTTATTAGCCAGTAGCTGGTTTCCCGCTGTTGTCCGCAAGCTAGCGTTGTCTGCGGCTAGATTTGCGGCGGCTGTGGTATGCGTACGTTGGTTTTCAATATAATCTGCTAGCTGGGCCCGGCTTACATGCAAGACTCCCTTCCTTAGGTAATCCGAAACACTGTCTCGGGTGTCAACCATTATCATGGCTTTATCTGATGCGGGACCTGGCGTATTCGCGAGTTGCGACATGTAAGTGTAAATTCGATCTTCTTGCGGCTGCTGCGACGTCTTCTGCGTGCCGACATCCTTCAGGATGCCGCGGAACAATTCGTTGAGGGCTTCTTTTCTGGCTGATAAATCGGTCACGATCTCATCTCCCGTACGTTCTCGCTTGTAACCAAACTGCCGCTTCAGCCATGAGGGCTCCTCGGACTTGCTGACGAACCGCTGTATCTGGACATCTTTGAGCTCCGGCGGCAAATCTGTGTGGGAGTCGAACCGCAGTCCACGTCCGGCCGCTTGGCTGCTTCTGGCTTCGTTCCAGTGGGGATCGAGCAACTGAATCAGGTTCGTACCCTTGGTGCTGATCCCCTCGGCGCCGGCGGGACCGATCAGCAGTGCCCGCAGTTTGCCCGCGTTGTAGTCTTCCAGGTTGGCCTTGCGAACTTCACGGCTTAAGCCGCCGTGATACATCCCCGCAGGGATGCCTTCCCGTTTGAGGGCTTCCAGATAAGGACTCAGCCCGCCGCCGATGAAGTTGGAATAGATGATCGCTTTCTTGCGGGGGTCGGAGTCGAGCAAACCTTGCAGCTTGCCCATCGCGGCTTGCAACTTGCCGGACTGCTGGAACGCCGAGTAGTCGTCCGGTGTGCTTTGGAACGGCCGGGTCGAGAGCGATGATTGTCGCAGGCCGACGAGAAACGAATTGAGTTTCGTCGACTCTTCGCGGGACAGAGGAAACTGCCGGTCAAGTTTCCACAGGAAGCTGGTAGGGATCTTCTGGCGGATGACGTGCTGAATCCGCTGCTGGGCGGCGGTCATCGGGACTTCGATCGTTTCGTTGGTCGTCGTCACGCCCTCGGGAGCTGTGGGCGGTTGGTAGTCGACGCGTCCTTTGAGCAACTCACGCAGTTCGTCTTCGTTCTTGACGTACTGCTCGCGGCCCGGGGCGACGCCGCGAACGTAGTTCAGCCAACCAGGCGAGACATCTCGCTCGCCGACGAAGCGTTCGTCGAAGGCTTGTGGAGAAATGTTATCGCCCGTCAACATGCTAAGCGGCACAGCAAGGTCCGACGGCGAGTTAACAATCGGCGTACCGGTTAGCAACAGCAAGCGTTTGGCTGACTGGGATAACCGCATCGTCGCGGCGGTGCTGGCGGCGGAGGGATTGCGGAGCCTCGCCGACTCGTCAACGATCAACGTGCCGACAGGTTGCTTGAACTCTTTGCCCATCCCCGCGCCGGTGTAAGACATCACCTCGGCGGATGGGTCGGTGGTGAACTTGTCCAACTCTTTGCGGAAGTTATCGCCCAGACTGGCCGGAGCAACGACGCCGTAGGGTTCGCCGGTCTGCTGTTTAGCTTCTTCGCCGGCCATGATGGCGGTCAAGCTTTTACCCGACCCGAGCCCGTGGTAGACGAGCAGCCGCGGATCGTCGGCGTTGATTCGAGAGACCACTCGCTGCTGGTGCGGCTGACCGACCACGCCAGGTTTTAGATCCGCATGTTTGCACCAAGCAGCAAACCGATCGGTCAACGAATCGGTTGCTGGTGGCTGCATGGTAATACCGCGTAGGAGAGGTGCGGCGACAAAATCGATTTTGTCGCCGCTGTGGGATCAGTTGGCGGGGGCGTTCAGTTCCGGCCCGGGTTCGGCGGCGTCGGCGGCGGCTGACGGGAAACGACTACGTACGCGGTCAAACAAGTTCGTCGCTCCTTCCCGCCCGCTGCGAAGGGTTCGTTCCAGATTGTCTAGCGACAGCTCCTGCAAGAACCCGTCGGTGTACGGCGTCACGTGCGGTCCCCACTCAGGAGTCAAGGCACCGATACCAGCACCAGCGGCTCCACCACCGATAGCGCCGGTAGCGGCACCGCTGAACATGTTGCCGACGCGGCTTTCGCCGGCATCAGGACGAGACATCAATCCAGATGCCCCGCCACCTAGCATCCCTACACCGGCGCCGATACCAGCGCCGATGAGCGACTGGCGGGCATGACCTCCCTCGGGAAGGGCACTCCAGACTTGCTTGGCGAGCGGCTTAACCGCGTTAACCGCGGACGCGCCCGCATCAACGATTCCGCCGCTGATCTGACTGCCAAGAGTCTTCAGCGGTTCCCAGTTAATCGATAGCTTCTTCATCGCTGCGTCACTTTCCATTTTGGCCAAGCGAGCCTGGCCAGCGCCGATGCCCAGCCGCATAGGAAGCGACAGGCCCGGCCCAATTAGTTCAGCGAGCGGCGTCAGGTGTGTAGCTGTGTTCATCGCCCTCGATCCTAATTCATTTACGCGTTGATCTGGGCCACCCACCATCGCGTTGTAACCGCCCATCTGGCCTCGCCGATGACTGCCGCCAAGTGGTGATAATAGCGTTGACATTTCACTAAACCGCGGGATCGTCGGATTTAACGATCCCGCTTCGCGGGCTTGGTCGTAGGCTCCACCAATCTGGCGGATCTGCTGGTTTACACGGCCACCGGCATGAATGCCGCCGCCAAGTGCACCGAAAGCGGCGCCAATGCTACCGCCTAATACAGTGGCGCCGTCGGGGTTTCTACCGGAGTTAAGTAAAGCGTTGGTGCCGAAGCCTAGCAGACCACCACCAACCGCACCGATACCACCGCCGAGCGCCAACCCGCCGAGCATGTTAGTGTTCGGATGCCGCGTGCTAAATGGCGTCTTTTGTCCGGCGGCGGTAGCCATCGACTGCGCGCGGCCGGCACGGTCGGCGCCGAAAGCACTTGGCGACAGGATGTCCGCAGCAAGACCCTTGCGGGTATCTGTTCCGACAATGTCTTTCGCCGGCGGCGGGGAGACCTTCTTCTTTGGTTTGTCGTCGCCTTTATCATCTTTCTTTGGCTTGTCGTCGGACTTGTCGTCCTTCTTTGGCTTGTCGTCCTTCTTTGGCTTGTCGTCCTCTTCCTGATCCTCGCCCTCGGCCGCTAACTTGAGGAAACGCTGCATCGCGTAATCGAACGCTTCTTTGTTCATGGTCAACTTCTCGTAAAACGGCGATGGGCGGATAAAAGAAAAGCCGGAAGCCACCCGTGGGGACTTCCGGCTCTGGTGGACAGACGGGCGAAGCTAAAGCTAAATTAGCTTAAGGAGCCGCAGTGGTCGTGGTCGTGGTCGTGGTCGTCGGCAAGTACTCAGGAACAACCGCCGTGAGGACGTCGTTGACGAGCTTGAGTTGACGGGTTCTCGCCAGCGTCGCGTCGTACATCATGACGCCGGCCGTGTTCTTGATCGCGATGAACTGATTGGTCAACGCGAACGCAAAAGCAAGCCGTTGCTTTTCCCCGCTGCGAATCCAGTCATAGATGTCGCCGGGATACGCTCGCTCCTCAGCGATTTCCATGTACCCACCGGCGGGCGGAAGGAAGTCGAAATACTTCCGGGCACCCGAAGTATTGATAATCGTCGAAGTGGTTCCGCTGGGCATAATGTTCTCGTTACGCGGTGGTAGAAAAAAGTTCGTGACGTGGCCGCTCAAAGGAGCGGCTCACGTGAAGTGTGGAGACTACTGGCTGAGCAGCTCTTCAGCGTCCAGCAGTGCCAGCGTGTGCTGCACAACTCCTGGCTGTGCAATAAAGCTGGCGACTTTGGCCCGCGTGCTTTGCTGAGCTTGCTGTGCGTAGCGTGTCGCTTCGGGGCTGCCTTCGCCGAGCAGGCGACCGGCAACCGCGTTGGCGGCCTTGAACAGCGACCCGCCATCGCTAGCAGGGCTGGACTGTTGCAACGCGATCGCTCGTTGAGCGAAAGCCAGCATTTCTTCAGCTTCGCCGGCGGTCTTGGGCACATGCCCATGCAACGCCATCTCATCGAAGAACCCGTCTTGGCGGACTTGTTCGGCGATTTCGACCGCGGCAGAGACTTTCGCATTAAGCGTGTCCGCCAGCGAGACGACGCCGCGAGCCTGGGCGGCTGCGGCAACTTGTTCATCAATCGATTGCATGATCGCTTATTTCTCAGGTGGAAAGCGGCTTTCGCCGCGTAACTAAATAGACCGACAAAATCGCCAAGTCCTAGAGGAACTTAGCGATCGCCATCGCACCTGGGTGCGCAATCGTGATGCCGAAGACCTCGTAGAGGTAGAACTTGATTTCGGTGTCCTTCTTCTCGAGCGACATCGTCGGCTCGATCCAATTGACGTACCGACCCAAGAACTCCTGCGGACCGAAGTAGAAGACGTCCGAGTAAGGGACCAGCTTCTTCTTGATCGTGAACAGCAACTGAAGGTTGCCGTAAACTTCCTCGGTGAAGCCTTTGAACGCCATATCAACGGCGCGGTCAGAACCCTTGAACTCTTCCACGACGAACGATTCCCAGTCAGCCATGCGAAGGTGGCTTTGCAACATCTTACCTGGCTCGATCGAGAAGATCGTGTCACGCATGATGTTCTTGCTCTTCATGATCGCGGTGTGCGTCAATGCCGCACCCATATCAACGTGCATCGCTTTGCCGACCCATGGAAGGACCGAGCCAACGGTGCCGAGGATACCGCGTACCGCTCGCAGCAACCGGTGATCGCGACGAGCACTCAAATCCTTCGTCATGTTGTCGCCGAGGATTTGACGCATGTCGTATCGGTAGGTCTGCAACTCCAGCAAGTCGATACTGACTTCCTGTGTTTGCTCCCGTCCGAACACGAGCGGGTAACGACGTCCACGCGGGACGAACTGGTTCGGCGTTGTACCGTAATCAACGGTGTAAGCGAACGGACTAGCTGGCTCGAAGTCGAACAGCATCCGAGGCTGATCGGTATGCGTGTCTGGGACAAGCAAGCTGGGGTCGAATTCGCTCGGCTCGATGATCTTGGAAGCGAAAGAACCTTCGCGATTTCCCTCGCGGGTGTAATCGGTCAGTTCCTGCGCTGCGCTCTTGTGCAAGCCTGGCTCGTCCGATGCGAGCATGTCGTACAGTCGGGCAGATTGTTCCCGCACCTGATTTTCGTTCATAGTTCTAGCTAACCTTTTAGAAATGGTGATCAAAGGTGCAGTCGATATGCCCCTGCACGGGCATACGGGGTTATCGGCCGGCGGTCAGGTTGGTCGGGGTTCCGGTGACGATACCGGCGACTGGGGGACGGTAAGTCGTGTAGAACGACAAGACCTGGTTACGGAACGGGTCACGACCGTCTTCGTCGTATCGCTGGCCGTAAAGACCAGGCGAAACCATTCCGACGATTGTCGATGCACCGAAGACGGCGTTGACCTTGGTAGCCACGCCAGCGATGTCGCGAGCGTGAGCAACAGGATCGCCAGCACCTAAGTCGTGCTCAGGAGCGAGCAAGTAGTCGCCGACGAAGTACGTCTGGCTCTTGTCGTACTCGGTCGTCATCAGCTCGAAGCCTTCCAGACCGACATACATCAAAATGCCGCCTTCCATGCCCGTGTTCCAGCTAGGGCCGTTCTCGATGGTTGGCTCTGGGCCGGGGAAGCCGGCTGAGTAGCTGTCACTTGGACGGTAGATCCAAGCTGGCACCTTGGCGTTGCCGATGATGCCTAGCTTGGCAGCGGCCATGACGCCCGAGCCCGTAGCACGGACTAAGTGCATGCAGCGACCGGCAGGGACAGCGCCCTCAAGGAATAGGGCTGCCTGAGTCGCATCAGGAACCGCGTTGAGCACCAAGTGGCCGCTCTCTCGCTTGCTGCGGAGCGGGGTCAGCATATGCTGGGTCATCGTTCGATTCTGGACCATGAATGTCTATCTCCGAAATGGTTAAAACTGAAACTGCCGTGTGGGCTACATTGTTGCTCGCTTACGCGGCAGACTTCCGAACCCGGTCGCACTGACTTTGCTGGTCGATCCGTAAGGATCACGTGCTTTGCTTGGTGCCCCCAACTCTGATGCGGTTTTATCCGCAGAGCCGTGTTTCGCCAAAACCTCGACGACGTCATTCAAAATTGACGCCAATCCGTGACGAGTTTCTGCTGACTTGAAGAACGATGGCAAGTCCGCTGGATCAACCAGCGAGTCACCACCAATCACCAACGTCGCCAACTTCTCGATCGCTGCTTTAGCAATCGGCGAAGAAAGATCAGTATCAGCTTTCTCAGCGGCAATCTTGCTGCCGGCCTGTTGCAACTCGGTCTGTGCCGCGTCGAGCAAATCGCCCGCGGTTTTGATCGTCTGCGTGACTCGCAGACCGAGCTGGCTATCTACTTTCGTACTCATGGAAAACCTTAAACTTTGTGGATACTGGAAGAGTGAAGCTGGCGGCGTCTAGTGAAGCTGGCGGCGTCTAGCGACGCTGCCCGCGGTTAACCAACTCGTGCAGTGCCGCACGTGCGTTCTTCTTGATGATCGCCTTGGCCGCAGCCACTTTGATCCGGCTGGGACGGCGAAGCGAAGCGTACTTCCCTTCTTCTTCAGCAGGAGGAGCTGCTTCTTCTGCGGGAGCTTCTTCTGCTGGTGGTGCAGCTGCTGCTGGCTCACCGCCCATGTCGCCACCACCCATGTCACCACCACCGTCGCCGCCTTGACCTGCGGCTGCTTCTTCGAGCAAAGCCATCAGCTCTTCAGGGCTAATGCCCATCTCGGCTGCGAGTTCGGTGAGGACTTGTTCGATCATGGCAGGGTCGCTGGCCATGTCGCCACCGCCGCCGCCGCCTTCAGGGCCAGCAGCCATGGCAGGGTCCATCGGAGGAGCGGCCATCGCTCCGCCGCCTTCAGGACCGGCAGCCATCATCGGATCAGCACCGCCGCCGCCCATCTCGGCCATCATCGCGGGGTCCATAGCGTGCTTGTTGAGGTCTTCAAGACAAGCGAGGGTCAGCCGAGCGATTTGCCGGCCTTCCATGTGTACCGCTGCGAGTTTTTCTTCCGCAGCGTTCTTCATCATCGCGTCGAGTTCGCTGGCGGCCGCTGTCTTTGGGACTACGGCTGCTGGCTTTGCCGCTGGGGCTTGTCCTTCACCAACCAGTTCCATTACCAGCTCAGCGCTGGTCTTTCGCCACTGGCCGATTTGATCTTTGAGCGAAGCTTCCTTTTCGCCGAGCGTTGCCCCGGCCAAACTGGTACCGGGATCGAGGCCCTTGGGGCTGCCCATGCAGTGCTCTCCGCTCTCGGGATCATCGCCGGTGGGTAGCTTGGGAGCAGCGGCGGATGCCATGTTCGGCATTCCGACGTGCGTGTCAGGACTGATGGTGCTCTCAGCACCACGTTGGCCAAGATGTTCGCGGATGAACGCGTCGTTCTCAGCGCTGCGAGCACCCTCGGTCGGGATCTCTTCCGAATCCGGTTTGCCCGCGCCAGGACCTTCCGTCGGTGGATTGATATCCGTTGCCTGCTTGCTCGAAGCCGACAAAAGTGAGTCGATCAATGCCTCAATCGATTCCGGAGAGGTGGACTGAGCCGTTTTAATTGTCATGGATTTCCTCGGGGTGGTCGCGATCGCGATCAAGGGCTAACCGCAGAGTGTTTGTAAAAACCTACTCGGACTGGACTGCCGCTCCAAAAAGTGAGCTGCGAACAAAATTTTCATGCCTGCGTAGTCCATCGCAAACTTGACCGCCAGATTCGCGTCCGCGTCGACGCTACTAGCCACTTTGTCAGTGACAGGCAAAACACTCTGCACCGCGTGCTTGAACCGGTCTCGCTCGTTTAATAGCGAATCCGGTGTGTCAACCTTCACCATCGCAGGTGAAATTGACGATGAAAGCGGAGAGCATGTGTAGGGAGATTGCTGCACCAAAACAGCTAGTTTGTCTCGGCGATAGATCGCGGGAAGCAGACCTTGCGAGATCGTTGCCACCAACTCGGCCGTAGCGGCATCAGCGCCGGCAGCTTTGGCGAACGCGACCGGGCCTGGCAGCTTGCCACGGCCGGCAAGCGAAATAACCGCAGCTTTGCGGAACTCAGGGTCAGCGTGAAACAACACTGCTAGTTGTGAACTGTCGGACCCGCCGTAAATTGGAGATTCACCATTCCCTGCCTGGGCAAGCTTGACCGCGACGCCAAGCATCTTCTCCTGGTACGGCGAAAGCCCTTCGCAGGACTGCAAGTCGTATCGCGGTGAAAGCTGCATCTGCTCTGATAACCAAGCAGAGCCCATCACACAGCCGTCGCGGTCGACGGCGACTTTGCCAAGCATGTGCTCGATCGGCGAAGCGTAGGCGATCCTGTCGGCTTGTCTCGCTGACTTTGGCGTCAACCCGATCGAACTAATGTCATAGAAACGATTCTGCGGGTTATCGACAAACTGCATCCGGCCGTCTTCAGCGACCTTTGCCAAACCGCTCTTGCAGCCGAACAGTGAGCAGCTCCCACCCTTGCTTCGGGACTCACAGTAATTAGCCCTGGTGGCCGCATGGTTTCCGCAGATCACACAGATGTCGTGCGGTATCTTTGTGCCGTGGGATACTTTTATCTCCCCGTGCTTGTCCAGTGCGGACAGTTCTAAATCAGCAACGCGAGCTAGTTTGTCTGTCAATGCGTTGGGGTGAGCGAAGTAACCGACAAGCACTCTGCCGTACCCGCGGTCGGCGTCGTACATCGCATACTTGGGCAAACCGAAGTATTCATCTTCCGGACTGTTTCGGTGGTCGCGGAATGCCTTGGCGTGCTTGACATAAGTGTGCATGTCCTCGGCCAGCGAAGCGGCTTTCCAGCCGTCCGCATTACGATTGCATCCAGTTAGTTCGGTTGCTCCGCACGAAATCACGTGAGCAAACTTCATGTGTTTGCGGTCTAGCTCGTGCTCAATCTTGCGAATCTCGTGCAAGAACCGGTCGCCGGTCTCCGCAGCAATCTTGCGGCGGTCGCCGTCCAGTAGCCCACGGGAGCTAATCTTGACTTCGATCGGTGGTCGGCCGGACAGGCTCGGCCAGTCTTCGGCGGAGGTGAGTTTGATCATGGGTTGCTTTCTTAGAAGTGAACGGTTAGTTCTGGGCCTTTTGCGCTTCGAGCATCTCACGCAGAACTTGCATCGAACGGGCTCTGGTAGACAGCTGGTCGGGAGTGATCGCTCCGCTTACCGACTGGATATCGCTGCTTCGCGGAACCGGCGTCAGTCCGCCGCCGCCGCCGCCGCCGCCTCGCCCAAGAAAGTCACCAAAGCCCTCGGCAGCAAAATCTCGCTTGGGAAGAGCGTCTAAGAGGGCACCGCCGAGATGCTGGGCGGCGTAGCCTGCACCGACACCGCCCATACCGCCAGCAATCACGCTGTTTCTAAGACCCCCGCGAGGCGGACTGTAGTCACCGCGATAAATTCGGTTAACCAGACTACTGGATAAGCGTCGCTTGTCTGTCGAAGCGTCGAGGCCATCTGACGCACTATCGGCCATGCGTCTCGCTGCGGCCGCCGCGGTGCCGCCAGGCGGTAGGTTGTGAATATCCCTAGCAGACGTCAACAACCGGGTCACTGACGCATTACCAGCGTCCGCAGCCGTTTGAACGTTACGCAGTGATTGCGCAACTCCACTATCCGGCCTTGCCGTGATGTAGTCGTTAATTCTGTCTGCGAATCGCTTTAAGTCAGGCTTATCGGTGATTGTAGATTTGCCCAGCAACCTAGCCGTCGCCCCTGGCGATTGGGCAAACGCCGCACCGCCTGCCATGCCAGTTGCTGCGCCTAGCACCGCCCCGCCTTCAGAGACTGTCGCGTCAAGCGCCTGCCGCGGGTAACCAGGCTCGTCTTTAGCTAAGTTGGCGATATGCTGGTCGTATTGCTGCTTAGGCGTCAGTCCACCGCCGCCAGCAGCACCAGCAGCACCAGCAGCACCAGCAGCACCAGCAGCGACAGCACCGCCGCTGGCAGTGGTAGTGGCGCCACCAAGAGTTCCGCTGTTGTATAAGTTAGCACCCATGCCGCCGAGCAAGCCTATCGGCGCACCGGACAGAGCGCCTCGCAGGGTGTCGCCGATCAGGCTTCGATCGGCGTCTTTGTTCTTCAGTGCCCCGTAGGCGCCATAGAGCCCGCCACCTAAAGCCCCGAGACCGCCGCCGATGAGCAAGTTCTTATGGCCGTCGGTCAGGGCTGATTTACGCTGCGAAGCAAGCTTCGCTTGGCGGACAACAAGTTCATCCGCTGCCTCGGCGGCAAATTCACGCAGTGATTGCATAAGGTGTTCTGCTTTACGATTTTTTGGCTGGTGAAGGCGGATTTGAGGCTTTAGCGTCCGTTAACCCGGCGACAGCCGGTATCGCTGACGGTTGCAAGTCCTTACCGCTACGGACCATCGCATCCGCTTCGTAAGGCGTCAGGTTGCCCTGAAGATGTCGCCGCAAGTTGGCGCGAAGCAGGCCGAGGTTGTTGACAACGCCCGGCGAACTTTCGTTGAGCTCGTACCACGAGTCTGCGACTGACTGCGGGTCGTAGCTGCCTATTACGTCGTCCATGTTGACCAGGCGGTTGAGCGTCGCTTCGGCCTGGAGACGACGAATGGTCGCTTGATGCCGCGGGTCGTTTAGTTTCAGCCTCGCCGGAGTGAAGTCATCCACGCCTCCGCCGCCACCGGCCAACCGAGACCCGGCGGAGCCTATCGCAGCAGAGAAAATGTCGGCCTTCTTATCCCACTGCTGACCTGCTCGTTGCTCTGCGGTAACACCCGGAGGTAAAATGCGAGACGCAGGCCTGTGAGCATCCGCGACGGGGTAAAGCTCACGGGCTTGCTTGCCGATCTCCAGTGCTTTAAGCGGCAAAGCGGATTCTTTCTGTACCCAGTCCTGTAGTGAATCGATCGCTTCTTTGATCGCCAGCATCACTGGATGGTTGCTACGACGAGGCTCTGTCGCCGACAAAATCGATTTTGTCGCTGCAGTGCCGTGAGGGCTTGTCGCCGACAAAATCGATTTTGTCGCCGCTGCAAACTTGTCGCGTTCGAAAGTATTAGTAACGTGCCGGTCGATCAACTGGTCAACGAGGATGCGACCAGTATCACCGTGAACATCGCTTGCCCACTTACGCAAGAACAGCAGGCTATCGTTGTTGTTGCCGTAGTGCCCGCGGTAGGCGTCGTGGATTGCGGCGAGCTTCTGCGTCGCTTTACGTCCGGCGGCCTGGGTTGCGTTGCGGAGTTCTCGCAGCTCGGCGATCTTCTCAGTAGCCAGTTCGTAAGGCGTGCGGCGATCTTTGATGCCGTAACCAACCGCCATTGGACCGAGGGAGGCAGCAACTTTATCGGCGGTGTCCGCCGCGGCCGCAAGCTTCACGGCCGGATTCTCCGCTGGCGTGCGGTAGACCGCGGCTACTCCCGCAGTCTTAACGATCGGTTTAGCCTTGCCTGAGAAGACTCGCTCGATCGCTTCATCGGCCTGAGCCAGCGGAACCGCAGCAAATTTTTCGCCAAAACTCTTACCGTCTCTTCGTGTGGCGTTGATCACACCGGTGTTGTACCCCTGGCAAAGCAGGCGGATTTGTTCCCGGTGCATCCCGTTTTCGCTCGCCACCTTGCTGGCGGCGGAAGTGGGATGATCTCCCTTCTCGACATAATCACAGAGTTTGTCAACTGATCGCACCAGCTGATCTGCGGTGAATGAGCTAATCTGCGCCGGCTGGGTGTTGATCATCGGCTGAATCCGTATCGGTTTCTGGCTTCCAGGTGTCGCCGTAGTAGACGAGGGCTGGGGGAACGTGACCTTGTTGGAGACTCATGATCTCGCTGACACGAGGCTCCACTGATCCGCCAGCGTATACTGGTCCCGGCCGATGCGATAATCTGTCCGCCTTGTCGCCAAGTGGGATTGGATTCTGCCGCACAAAAACTTCCAGTGCCTGATTAATAACGTTGTCTTCCCCGCCGACAGACTGTTCCCGGTAACCGAGCGACAATAGCGACTGGTAGCCTTCAAAAAGCGACTGCGAGTTGTAGCTATTGGGCTCCGTAAACGAGACGCTGACGTTACAGATAGTTCGGTGGATCAAACGGTAGTGGTGATCCAGCCAACGAGACGTATCCGCCGGAGCCAGGGGTGCCTGCATTGACCCGTCAAAACCATCCAGGATTAATCGCAGCACTACGGGGCCAGCAAAGTACCCGAAGTATTTCGTGGTGATCTCGCGGGTTCGGTTAGCCAGTCCCGACATGAACGCGTCCAGCAGTACTACCGAGGCAATGTAGTTTCGGTTCTCCAGCCGGTCGTTGACGTTAAAGAACAGCCGCTCATAGACCTGGATTGCCAGCGGCTCGACAGCAGCGTAATGCGCGATTTCGGCTAGCGGGGTGCGAGCCAGCAACATCGCCTCCACCGCAAACCGGACCCGATCGGCTCTGCCTTCCATGAAAATCCGGTCGGCTGCCCAGAGATACTTAAAGCGAGCAGATAACTCATGGTCCAGTCGCTGCTCATCGTCATACCGTTGACGCATACGACGTTTGATTAGGTAATACTTACGCAGTGCCCGGATATCGTTGTCGTCACGTTCCGGGTGTGGAGACTCGCTACTGCTCAGCAGACGCTGGGCACGCTGGTATCGCCAAGTCGGCAGGCGGCGTGGATCGAACCGAGAAAAGTAACTATAGTCGAGCTTCTTGCGTGGCATCAGGATCACGGGTAGCAGTAGGTAGATGAAGCAGCAGCGAACGCCGCTCCCGATCATACTGGCAAGTTAGCTGCGAGTGGCCTATCAGCTCGCAGTGCTCGCTAATCAGCCCTGTGATCTGGGTGTCAATATCCACTAGCTGCCGCCGCAAACGATCCTTGCGATGCATCAGCTGTTCCAGCGTAGTCGCTAAGTGGGGCGGCAGAGGAAAGTTACGCGAGGTAGTAGTATCACTCATGAGGGATCCGGAGAATATCGACTAAACGGGAAATGACCCAGGCGATACCCCCACCGACGATGGAGAAGATAGGCGCCCATTTGCGAACATTAGTGCCTAGCTTAACAAAGTTATCGTGCCGCTGTTCAAAGCGATCCATCCGGTCTCGCAACCCAGCTAGTTCTACTTCGTGCTGCCGCCGGATCTCGCCGATATCGGTAAGCACCTCGCTGGTCGCTTGAATCGTGAACCCTTGCACAGCGTGTTCGACGTCTGATGGATACCGCCAGACGGTAATAGCCACTGGCAACATCGTGCCGTTTTTACGCACATACCGTTTGAGTAACGTGTAACTTTCACTCTCGCCGTTAAGTACATCGTCGATACTGCCTAGGTCACCGCCGATATCTTGCGGCGCGGTGACCGACATCCAAGTCACACCCCTGAGTTCACTTGCCGAATAACCCAGTAAACGGCTGTAGGCCTGATTCACCCAAACGTACCTGTGTTCGGTATTAACAAAGGCGATCGGGTGCTGCATGACTCGGCACGCTTCTTCAAACCAGTTGAGGTCGGTAGTTGTCACTTGGCGTTTCTCGATTTGTAGGTATGCAAAGCGATAAGTAAACGCCGTGGCTATGTCACCGGTACTCGTCTACGGGCAGTTAGGTCCAACGCATACCGACGTGTTACTGGAACGATAGTAGAAGTTCTGTGAGGTAGTTGGCCGCCGAGTACTGCTGACTCCTCGCAGCAAGGTTCGCATGGGGCCTCGCGGAACTTGGATGGCCGCCCGAATTGGCTGTGACGCAGATCCCTGGTCGATGAAGACAGAAGCGGTTGGAGTGCTGTACCTCGTGACGGGTCGCGATTGACCAACAACCGAGCCAACGCTGGCTTGGATATCGCTCACTCGCACCAACTGGCCGGTGATCGGGTCGGTGTAACTGATCAACTTCTCTCCGGGAAGAAGTCGAATCTGCCCGCTGTAGTTGCTACCAATCGAAACATTCTGGGTACGCACGTGGCCATTAGTGTCAGCGTAGCGAACGTTCACTTTAGCAAGCTCTTCGACCACGATCTCGCGAACTCGGGATTCATCCAGACGAGTCAGGTAGAGGTAGTTAAGTGCGTTACGGATCTCGACAAGCTCAGCGCGTAAATCAGCGTCTCCGTAGTCACCCACCGTACTCTTGATGGCTGCGGGGTCGGCGGTGATTTTGTCCAGGTAAGCGTTGTGCGACTCCTGGTCTACTGCTTTGACAGCCTTGGACGGGCTTTCCGCCGTTTCGACGTCAACGTCGGAAAATAATGCAGGCAGAGGGAGCTTGTCTTGTGAGTAACAGGCCGTCATGGTTAGACAGCTGATAAGGATAAACAGAGTTTTCATAGTGGCACCGTGGAGTTCGTTCGTCAGGAAATGTTTAATGTGGCTGGACTGACCGTTACAGGTCGTCGAACTTTTTCAAAATGGCGTCGGCGGATGTGTAATCATGGAAGATCTCACAGATCGGCCCATCACAGATCTCCAAGTAAGGTTTACCCGCTGGCTGAGCGATCAACCTAACTTCAATGTTAGTCGCTATCAACTTAGGGGCTTCATCTCGGTACCATTTCAGCGGCCATGAGCTATCGCCGGCGTCGCTCTTCGCAGCGTACAGAGAGATAACTCGCTTGAACTGTCCGTTGGTCATCTCGATGTCTTCTTTATCCATTCGCCCGTCACCGCCGCAGCGAGTACATCGCCTAAGTCCGTCGCCCGAAGCGCACGGTAGCGAACCAAGGAAGTTAGGACACTTGTCGCCTGGCTTGAGCTTGTCCGGCGAAGGGTTAGGACCGGCATCGGGGGTGGCACCAGGTAGCAGGTACTCAGTCGCAGTGACCGTGTCAGCGACCGCGTCGACTTGGGCGTCGTAAGCGTCAAGAGGCAAGCCAGCGGACCCGCCGCCGCCGCTGCAACCAGCAACCAGCATCGCCAGGAGTAAGAGCGTTGATTGTTTCACTTTGATTTCCAATATTCTTTCCAAAGGATGGAGCCGAAGATCCCTAATAACCGTAGCCACGCATACACGACCGCGATCGGTACGGTAAATAAAACTAGCCAGGGAAGAACCGCCAAACCACTGTGATCCAGCCCGCTAATGTCGCCGCCCATACCGGCAAGGAACATAAGCGGTAAAATCGGAAGTACCGGACCGACCGCAAAAGCGACTACCAGCAGCCCTTCGATTAAGTACCGCATAGCGTCCCTAGTTGTCGTCGCCCACGGATAACGGCGACACTGGCGGCGACAAAATCGATTTTGTCGCCGCACCTACTGTAGGCCAAAGTGGTCCGTCTTCTGGTCCCGATCCGATACGTGCCCGGAAGACGGCCTGCTGTAGCTCGCGTACCTGAATCCGAAGAATGCGTACGTCATATTTAAGCTGCGATAGCTCGCTAGATGGTAGCGGGCTAGGGCTGAGTCTTTGTTCCCGCAGCAGCATCTCCTGCTGGCTCTGGGCGTCAACGCCAAAATGCCGCTCAGGAGCGGGCATCGGGATAACGGGACCTGCGTAGCCAGAATCGAAACGCGACGACTGCGGAGGAGAAGCTTTCGGTACCGCGGGCGGCGAAATTACCTGGCCACTTGTCGGCGTCATTGGCGGTACGCATCCGAGCATTACCAGAGCGATACCGGTGGCGACCGTGGTCAGCGTCGCGTAGGTAAACACACGGCTGACCATCCGCCGTTTCTCCCGTTGTTCGATGCTTAACATTCGCTGGGTACATTCCTGCAAAGACGGGCCGACATCACATATGCCGGTGTCGGCGTAAGAAACGACGTCTGGAGGCGATTGGAGTAATGCGGGCATAATTAGACCTGAAGTGAGTAAACTTGCTCGGCACCAGCCTGGTACCAAGTGGAGGTGGCCAGCGTAACGGGAATCACTTGAGGCGGGAGACCCTTAATGTCGCCGTACGCCCAGCAGTCGCCTGTCTTAAGGATCCAGGCGATGTCCTCCGCCGTCGACCACCAAGAGCAGTTACTAATCGCTTTGTCGGTGACGCCTGGATCGGGTCCACCGCATGAGTCGCCCCAGCTCTGGAAGATACGAAACTCCGGCTGACCCCCACGGAACCTCACACCTAGAATGACCATTTGGTGAGGCCAGCGGTCGACGATCTTGCAGATACCCCTGTCATCGCGACGCATGCTACCGAAGCCAGCCATCGAAGCGATCGTAACGGGATAGCCATTAGCGATCGCAGCTTCGCACTCGGCAACTGTCTGGATCTGCACGACGTGCTGCAAGGGCATCCCGCGAGCAGCCCCGTCGAGAGCGCCGCGATCGTTTGCACCGCCGCAGCCGTAATCGCCCCACTCTTTGGCCTTCTTAGCTGAGTAGACGCGAAGATCATGCTCAGCGTTGCCCGTGATCTTGCCCATGTCGACGCGGCAGATACAGCCCCAGTCGCGCACCCACTTAGCGGCTGCAGCGCCAAACGCACCGTCGCTACGGCCACCGCGGCTTTTGCCCAGGGCCTCTACTCGGCAACCACCGTAGATCGATTCTGTCGCCGCTTCAGCGTAGAACTGACCCTGGCCTTTGACGTGCATCAAGGCCATCAGCGTCGTGACAGCCAATTCCGACCCCCAGGCAACGCAATCGCCGATGCCTTGAGCGCCTCTTCGCCAGCTGGGCTTTACCTGCATGAGTGCGTTCCATAGGAACACGTCCTTGTGAGCAGTATTGGCCAGCCGCGGCGACGCAGTGAACAACGATCCGTTCTCTCTGGCAAACGCAGCGATCCTCGGGAAGTCAGGAACCCAACCAGCTAGCAGCCGAGGATCTGCCCCGTTGGCAAGGATAGCTGGTGTGCTGCTAAACAGGTTGGCGGACGAGAAGTCGTAGGGATCGTACATGGCGGCGTCTCCGGCTAAAGGCTACTACTGAACTTTCTTGAACGCGTCGGCCATCTCGTTAAACAAGATCACAGCCTGTCGCCGCTCTTCGGGGGTAAAGTCCCCGCCTTGGACGTTGCCGTCTTTGTCTTTGCCGAATAGCAACGTGACCGCTTTGTCAGCTACTCCCGGTAGTCCCGGATAAACCCGGGCCTCGGTGCCGCTGAGGCCAAAACGCCCGAACTTACGGATCAACGAGAGCACTTCAGCATGTGTGTTGATCTCCGCCTCGCCTTCGGCCAGTGCGTCCGCCGCGATAATGCCGGCCTTGGCTCGCATCAACTTCTCTAGGTAAACCGCGTGTAACGACGCTTCGGTGCCGACCATCGCGGACCTAACGTCAGCGTCAAAGCGAGTGCCGATAGGGTTAACCGGGTCAACGGGGTCAACGGGGTTAGAGCCTCGGATGACGTAAAACAACAGCCCGGCGGTGATCAACAGCATCGTGAAGAAACCAAACGCAGCGATGACGATTAAACACCCGCGGTTGTTGTCTTGTGGTGCCGGAGCGTAGCCAGGGTACTGGTAGCCAGGATAAGTCTGACCAGGCTGCGGCCACATGTTGCGGGGATCTTGTCCCGTCGGAGGCCAAGCCGGCATGGGCTGACCGGTAGGCTGTGAATAAGTTTGCGGCTGGGGCGAAACCGCACCGACGGGCTGCGGCGTTTCGGCGTTGGACATAATTTCTTAAACCTGGAAGGCGGATTCATGGGCACCGCCCGTAGCAGCGGGCGAACTAACCAGTTAAGCCATCCATAGCTGACACTACGACTCACTCATTTCCAAAAGCGAACCCAATCAAGCACTCGGCGACGAGGAGCCGGCGAAGGCGGGTATGGCCAGTAAGGACCCGGAGTAGGTGTCGGCTGATCCGGGCTGTTTCGCTGACGTCGAAAGATACGCGTCCAACCAAATGCCTTGTCCCAGAGGTATTGGTACACAAGGTTGGATAGCTGTGCCCAGAGCCAAGTGCCGAGATCTCTGATGAACGATTCACCACGGCTACGTAAGATGTTGGCAACCACCTTGAAGATCAGTGCGATGATCAGCTGAGTCAACCAAGCACTCGTGAACGCCATCCCAACGGGCATGGTGTAAGACCGTTGAGCGTAGTACTCCAGGCCGGCAGCGACCGGGAAGATCAGCATCTGATGAACGCCAGCGGCGAACGTCGAACCAGCGTCCTTGGGGTTGAACTCGCCGCGGACGGAGTAGTCGTAGACGCTGTAGGCGCCGTCAACTCGTCGCGGCGGCGGGGTTCCCCAGAGGGGTTCAGAAGCGGACATATTACACCTGGTAGCCGGCGGAGTGAAGCAAGTAGTTCACTCAATAGATAGTCGACGCTAAAGGATCTGCAAAATGCGGCTCGGCACTGGTGATCCCAGGTGGCGGCGACAAAATCGATTTTGTCGCCGCAGTAGCAAACTAGCAAATGGTAGGCGTCTGGCCTGAAACAGTGATCCGGTAGGTCGGCAAGTCTGGTATTCGGCGGACCAACTGGGTCTCACCGACACCGTCGACATTGATCACGAAGTCGTACAGCTGCTTGCGGTGCAAAGGCATGTACGCTCGCCCGTCTGCATCCGTGGTGAACGTAACAGGGTCATTGAATACAAACGAGTTACCACTGGCCGTACCCAGTCCAACCATGGCCGGTGTGATCGTCGCGCCGGCTATCGGTTCGCCGAGCTGATCTAGTACGACCAGCAAACAATTGCAAAGTAGCGAGTCGTTCAGTATCGGAATCGATAACGGCGAAATGGTCACCGTCACCTCGCGATCGAGTGCGATGTTGGATACGACCAAGTCTGGAACCGGCTCGTAGCCAGGCGGTACGACAAAACTAAGCGTGTAGCTGCCCGCTTCGACGCGGAAGATCGCCTCGCCCAGGGTGTCTGTGAACTGCCGTTTCAGCGAACCATTGATGATGACATAAACACCGTACACACCTGGAGTGCCGCTGACGCTGCTGTTGACCTGGACATCGAGCAAGAATTCACCGATTCCGCCTCCGCCTCCTGACACCGCCCCGAACACTTCCAAATTCACCGCTCGCGTATACGTTCCATCCGTAAACAGGTAACGTACTGATCCTTCCTCTCTGTCCGCCGCGTTGTATGCGAGTTGGTAGGTATGGCTTCCCGCCTCCGTCCGTAAGAACGAGATTGCACCTGCAACCGCCCCAAACGCCGCACCGCCTAGCGATACTTGGCCTGTAACCGTTGCACCCGTAACCGGCCAAGCGAAGCGGATGTCGTCAACGTCATCCGTGGATCGCTGAACAATCGGAGCGGCTTGGAAGAATGACGGCGGCGTCATGTCATCGATAGCCGCCAAGACGGCTGTCTCTGAATCACTTATCGCTGTTTCAATAGCTGCTAGATCAATCAATGGCGAACCAGGAACCAACGCATCAATCTCATCCGACGAAGCAGGACTTCCGCCCGCTTGCAGATACACCACATAGGAAAGCGTGTCATCCGTCGCAGCCGCAAAAACGCCTAACTGTGACGATTCGACAAACGCAACGATACCTGTGGACCACGGCGAAACGCTGCTGCCTACCAGTTTTGCGTAGTATGTTGATCCGGTCACGCCGAGGTGGGTTGACGCCATTATTGTTCGTCCCTTCTTGAGTCAGCGAGTAAAGTATCGGCCTGCTCTTTCGTAAATACGCCATTTGCCTGCATGTACGCGACTCCCTGTTGTGCGTTGGGATGATCGAGACTCATTCGGTACGCTGGATCGTCTTTTCGCAATTGCCGTGAGTCCTTTAATGCGTCAACAAAACCTTCTGCGACTGGATCAACTGACGATAGTTTTGTGATCGCGAGCACTTGGTCCATCGATAGCCGTGCGTACCATGCTCCTGGGTCGATCATGCGTCGATCCCATATCCCGTCTTCGAATTGCCGCACTTGCGTAAGTGCTGCTTCCAGTTGCGAATTAAGCGACGCAACTTCTGCTTTCAAATCGCTGTTTTCTTTCAACACATTGAGGCTGAATCCTTCTGCAATTGCAGCAAGCTCAACGGCGTCAATATCCCTCATAGGAACATCAATATCGCGTCCATTGGGTAGCCGTTGAAGCTCCGTGACTCCGTATGCTGCGGGAGTATTGTTGAGTGGGTCTGCTACTTTTAGGATGATTCTGTCTAATCGTGTTACCATAATACGTTCCAAGTTGTTCCGTTGCTTCCGACGTGTTTATCTAATGTTGTGTCGTACGTGATCGCTCCCTCGTTGGCTGTGGCAACTGGGAGAAGTGCGGTGGTGTAGCCAGTGAATTTAAGTAGGCCGGATAATGTTGTTGATGCTGCTGTTAGGTTACCTAAGTAGTCAATTTTTGCGAGTATGTTGAGTGCCGAATCCGTGCATTGCAATATGTCGCCGGTGCCGCTTACCGCCGATGCAATTTGAAGGCGAACAGCAGTAGTATTTGAACCAGCACGAATCTTACATGAGTTGCCGTCTGTTATCCATTCCAGACCATTTTGTGAAATAAATCCCGTCGATGCACCTAAGTCAAACCTAGAACCGATAGTTGAGGTTATCGATAAAACTCCCGCATCGGTAGCAACGTAATTTATCCCACCTAGAAGAAATCGATTATTAGTGGCCCATCTCGCGAAGTAGCCCCAAACCAGACTGCTAGTTGAATCAATTAGCCGCAACTGGCGATTTGCGGACGTATTTACATCTGGATTTGTCCCGGCAGCCTGAGACAACGTAGCCGCTGCTCCTGTGAGGTTGCCACTCAACACCAACGACGTGCCTGTAGCCGCTCCGATGGCAGGCGTGACAAGCGTAGGCATGTTGGCAAAAACTAACGCACCTGTGCCAGTCTCGTCGCTAATGACGCCTGCGAGTTCTGCTGAGGTTGTTGCTGCGAATTGCGACAACGGGTTAGCTACTAGAGCGTCGCCAGACCCACCAAATCTACTATCATCACCCGCAGCCACCGTGCCAGCCGTGGTGCCGACATCAAGACTTGCCGCGTTGCCCAGATCCAACGTAGCCCTCGCCGCTGCCGCATCGACATCATCTAGCAGCCCACGGGTAAACGCGGTTGTCTGGTTTCGCTTGATCGCAAATGGGATTGATGCAGTCATTAGTATGCGTCCTGTTTGCCAATTTGGTTAAGCGTCGAACTAACCGCTGCCACCGCTGCAAGGACGGCTGTGTTATCCGTTGTGTAAATCACGTTGCTGGGCGATCCCAACACCGCCACGCCGCTTGTCGAACACGCAGGCGTAAAACTCAACTCATGTCCATTCGTTTCCGCCTGCGTGAGAGTGAATAGATACACTCCCGTGGTGCCTATCTCAGTTGGGTTCACATCGTTCAGGAACAAATCAATACTTGCTCCCTCGTTCGTGTCGAGTCGCGTTGACATAGAAAACGAGATTCCCAAGTCGGCACCATCGCCATCGAAGTTTGTCGTTGCGGTGCCAGTTCCTTTGACTTCGGTGTCTTGTGCAAAGTCGATTGTCCAGGGCATATCTATTTTCCTTGTGTGTTGATCAAATAACTCCGCCGCAAGTCCTGCGGCAATTTGCTTCTGTCTTGCATTTCGGGATCGGCTTTCGTCCTAGTCGTTTCAATCGTGTGCGAGGTAAACTCTTGCACCCGCCCCGCTTCGTATCGTGCGATCAGTCGCCCCGCTGGTTGATACGTCTCATCCACTATCCACCAATCCGCCACGCGGTAGCCATAGCCACAAGCCAAGCGTGTCCAGCGATACAGGATCACTTGGCGAAAGTTTGGCGATGTGTTGACTTCGATGCGGTCAACGTGCGTCGGCTGCGGGGAGGTCAGGGCGAGGGCGAGTAGGATGGCGGTCATTCGTGGGGCGGCTCCAAGACGACGATGCTACACGAGGTCTTCAGTCTGTCACGGTCGGCTTCGATCGTTTTGACGTGACGCGCAAGCGAATCTAACTCAGTCTGCATCCGATCCATCTGCCGCTGCATGTCAAGCACCGTCTTATCTCGCTCGCGGATGATCGCGTCACGTTCAAGTACGCTGCCCATCAAAACCAGGGCGTGTTCAGATTGTTGCTTGCACAAATCACGCAGCCTTTGGCATTCTTCAATGAGGTCGTTCTGAAAGTCTTTTTGACGATCAAACTCACCCTTGATTCGCTCGATCTCGACTGAGACTCCTGCGGTAGCAAGTGCGGTGCTTGACTCTTGCTTCTTACCAAGCAAAATCAGTACCGAATCCCACAACTTAGGAACGAGTAGGACCGCAACAAGAACCCACGGACCTAGTTGCGAGATGCCAGGCATGTTTGTGATGTCCTCGCCACCCATTAGTGCCTGCCCTTCGTAAAAATCGCGTAGAAAACATACGCCAATACTGGCAGGATAAACTTCTCAAATATCTTGTACGCCATCTTAATTACACACCTGAACGCCGTTGACCATGCGGCATGTTTGCGACGATCGAACGGCACCAAAAAAGCGACCGCCTTGATTAAGCACCCGCATTTCGTAAGCATGCGTTTGATACCGCGTAATCGGTGCGTTATATGCCTCACTCCGGTAGTTAAAAGGCTGGACGGGAACGCCGTTGATCGCAACCACTCTTTCGCCTGGTTGCAGTTCCATCACTTTCGCCGCTGCCGGTTGTGACACTGGCATTTCGACTTTCTTTTCCACGCCCGCGACCGTCTTGACTGTGATTGTCACGCGATCGATTTCCTCTCGCACGACGCTGCGGATCTCGTCAATCGTTGGGCACTGACAATTGCACGTCGATGGCTCGGGGAACTTCATTGCCGATAGGCTCGCGGACAATGCGGATACTTGCTCAGCGAGTGCATCCACCTTGGCCGAAAGCGGGTCGACAAGGATCGTATCGGCAGGCTTGTCATCGTCCAACCACGCTTCTTGTGCGTCTGCAAGCGAAGGCAGGAGTAAAAGCAAAAGGAGTAAGCGAATCATTATGGTTGTCCCATTGGTGGAAAGATGTCTTGGATCGGCTGCGAGGTAGTGGCTCGTGGCTGGCAATCTGGTACCGAGATTGCGTATCCGAAAAACGAACCCAAGAGGAAAGCAAACGCGACGATAAGTAAATCAATCTCACGCATGCATCGATTTCCCTGGCTTGGTAAAATCGACAGGCAGCGGTCGCGGTACCAGATCGTCGCCCGCCATGTCGGACCGCCCGATAAATACGCTCCACTGATGCTGGAGCTGTTCAGCGATAACCGTAGGA
>Ga0209702_10001896_pt1 | contig 38124 bp, 25 predicted proteins | sample FRY01_FD_187210 | JGI IMG/M metagenome (GOLD analysis project Ga0209702, IMG submission 187210) | Freshwater microbial communities from Lake Fryxell liftoff mats and glacier meltwater in Antarctica - FRY-01 (SPAdes) (version 2) | ecosystem: Environmental > Aquatic > Freshwater > Ice > Glacier...
CCACCAATTTCTCCCTAGCCACCAAACGCCCCTGATGCCATAACTGCACCACATACAGGCCGGCCTCTAAATCGTGGAGGCGGAGGTGGTATTGGGCATCGGTTTCGGGTACGGGTGCGCGGCGGCGTTCGCGACCGAGCATGTCGGTGAGCACCAATACCGCCCCGGGCAATTCCTTTTCTGATTTGTACAATACAAAAGCCTCACCCTGGGCAGGATTAGGCCATACTTTTAAATACACCGCTTCGGGCGTTAGTTCTTTGATGCCAACCGCACAACCCGGCACCAAACAACCCAAACTATCTACCTTCAATAGCCAAGCGTGCTGGCCTTTGGCAATGGATGGCCCATATGCCCGCGCCTGTCCCGCCATCACAAAACCTCCATCGGGATGGGCCCGGATGGCGTCTAGTTGGCCTTCTTCCCGTTCACCATCGCCAAAGGGCAGATAAAATCGTTGCCACAAATGACCACCAGTAGGTGAATGAGCATTCAGCCAGCCGTAATGAAAGGGAGTTACGCCATTCACAATGCCCATTTCGCCGCAGCTATATAAACGACCGTCCGCTTTACGCACCAAATCACGATTGCCTACCCACTGCGATTCTTGACCGTAAAGGGTATCCCACTCCAATTGTAATTGGGCGTTCAGTTTGGCCAAATACCCACGCGCTCCTTGTGTACCATGACTGAAATACCAAATTTGAGCTACCGTAATAAACTGTACGCCACCATCTGGCGTTAATGTCATAGCACTTGGTCCAAATTTTCTGCCATAAATAGCCACGATCGACTTGATCTAAAGGCTCAGCTTGTTGGTTGGGAGACTGTAATAGAAAAGGTGCACAGCTTTGTGCTTGGCTTGTGAGGGCCGACGCTTATATGAAAACGATAAGTAGTAATTGTTTCAGGACCAAAAGTTAATGTGCTTTATGCAGATAAACTCAATCATCATAATTTAAGATGCAATACATCCTAGCGGCTCTAATGCTAATTATAACCAACGACACGAGCAATGAAAATCAGGATTAAGCAAATAACGGGTGCTGTATTCTCCAGATACATTTAAGTGCGATCAAATGTTGAGATACGCCCTCAATACCGGCCAATCTGCCTCCGCCCAATCTAATGCTTGCAACTCTGCAGCAGTGCACCACCTCACCTGGGCGTGTTCGGCTAGCTGAATCTGACCGGCTAGGATACGGGCGATGAAGGGATAAAGTACTAATTCGAGCTCAGGACTTGGCTGAAAAGCCTGCGGCTCTAGCGCCTGCAGCAGCTCGAGCTCCACGCTCAGTTCCTCTCGGATTTCACGCAGCAGTGCGCTTGCCGGACTTTCGCCCTTTTCTATTTTGCCACCAGGGAATTCCCATTTGAGCGGCAGCTTCATGGCGGCACTGCGTTGGGCAGCCAGCACCAAGCCGTCTCGTTCAATGATGGCGCAGCTTACTTCCAATCGCTCAGCCATCCAAACCCTCCCATTCGGCTTTGAAGCGGTCTACAAAAGTCTGCATATATGCGTGCCGTGCTTCAGCCAGCTGCTTCCCTGTTGCGGTGAGCATGCCATCTTTGAGCAGCAACAGTTTTTCGTAAAAGTGGTTGAGGGTGGGCGCCGTGCTATTTTTATAGGCTTCCTTGCTTATGCCCAGTTGTGGTGGTATGGCAGGGTCGTACAAGGCCCGATTGCGGAAACCGCCATAGTTAAAAGTGCGGGCAATGCCAATGGCACCGATGGCATCAAGGCGGTCGGCATCGCGCACCACCGCAAATTCGGGCGAATAAAAAGCCCCTTCATTGTGGCCGCCTTTGTACGACATGTACCGGATGATGTTGCCGATGTGTGCCACCCGCGGGGCATCCACGCCTAATTGCTCCAAGAAGGCGGTGGCCCGGGCTGGCCCCAGCTCCTCGTCGCCGTCGTGAAATTTGGCGTCGGCGATGTCATGCAAAAGCGCCGACAACTCTACAGTGAGTGTGTCGGCGCTTTCTTGTTGTGCAATGCGCTTGCTCAGCTGCCAAACCCGGTAAACATGCCACCAGTCGTGCCCGCCTTCTGCGCCTTGCAGTTGTGCTTTTACATATGCCTCGGTGCTAGCAATCCAATGCTGCATGCACTTAGCGCTTTGTGCCGCCCGGACTACCTACGCGGGTCATGGCGCAACGGAAACCAATGTCGTCGCGGCTCATGTTCTCGTCAAGGTAACGACGGGTACCTGGGTTCAACCAGTATGGCAAATCTCTCCAGCTACCACCTTTGTACACGCGGGTTTGATTCGAGATCAAGCTGTTGCGCTCGTTGTACATGGCCAAGCTGTCGAGGTAATCAATCACATTTGGATTGCTGTAGCGCTTAAAGTCTAATTCGGTTGAAACACGGCCTAAGCTGTCTTTCTCCATATACCCATCGGCATCCTTTTTAGGCAAGGTGTACACATTACCGCGGTAGGTGTTGAAGTCTTGCGCATCGGCGTAGGTCATCGGACGATAAATATCGGCTGTCCACTCATTTACGTTACCCGCAATGTTGTACAAACCGTAATCGTTTGCCCAATAGTACTTCACAGGTGCAGTAGGTGCTGCGTTATCGTTTAAACGATTGGCTACACCCATATAGTCACCACGACCACGCTTAAAGTTGGCCTGAATATCCCCTTGGGCCCTGCCTTTTGAATAACGAACCCCGAGTCCATTCCAAGGATACAAGCGGCGGTCGCTGATGTTTTCACGGTCTGAGTTTCCGATTAATCCCTGCGCTGCATATTCCCATTCTGCCTCTGTTGGGAGGCGGTATGCAGGTAGCATAACACCATCTTCGGGGCGGATGTTGCGGGTGTCGCTGTTCGGGTTGAGGTCTTTGCGAGCTTTGCGCACCTCGGGCTGGTACAAACCAGCATAATAAGAACCAGTGTTGAAATTTTCTTCACCATATTGGTTCGGATTGGCCTTGATGTAACCGCGATCGACCAAAATTTGCTCGTTCACGCGGTCGGTACGCCACACACAATAGTCACTGGCTTGTTTCCAACTCACACCCACTACTGGATAATTTTGGTAGGCAGGGTGACGTAGATAGTTATCTACAAACGGCTCATTAAAGCCGAGGTCACGGCGCCAAACGGTAGTATCGGGCAAAGCGGCATTGAATACCTCTGGGTAAGTTTCACCGAAAACGCGACCCAACCAATAGGTATATTCTAACCAGTCGATATTCGATACTTCGGCTTCATCCATGTAAAATGAAGCTACCGTAACCCGACGGGAGATGTTGTCGTAGTCGTGCGCGATGTTCTGCTCAGTAGCGCCCATCACAAAAGTTCCACCTTGTATAAGTACGAGGCCTGGACCAGTTTGCTGTTCCTTATACTTCACCACTTCGAAACCACCATTCTTGGGGTCGTTATAGTTCCAGCCTGTTTTGTTTGATTTTTGCGAGCATGCTCCCAAAAATAAGGAGCCAGCAAGTACTGCTCCTGTGAGAATTAATTTGTTGCTTTTCATTTGCTAAGCAATTTGTTTATGATAGCGGGGGCTAAAGTAACTAAAAAGTGGGGCATTTTATTTTAACCATCTTGCGACGGGGGTTTCTTTCTTTCGATTCGAGCTGAACGGCGAAGGAAATTTCATGAGATCCAAGCGCTGCAGCCCGTGCTCTCGAGGTAGTAATGTCATAACTGTAGCCCATCCTGAAAACGCCCTGTTGGAGGCCTAGCGACAAGATAAAGGCATCTCCAAAACGGTACCAAACGCCACCCACGACAGGGCCACGTGTGATGTAAGTTCCCACGTTTACCTGTGTTGCCGGTCCTTGAAACATGGTAATGATGTTGGGTGATAAAGTTGTTCCGGGACGATTGCGGGTACCGCGAACCACTTCAAAATTGGCACCAGCATGAATGGTAGTGCGGAGGTTCCAAGGTACCACGCCGGGTGGAATAAGTGATTGGTTAGGTTGGGTGAGGTGATGCACCGCAAATCCGCCATAAAATTGCTCTGAAAACAAAATAGCGCCTGCGCTGAAATCATGCATGTTGGCATTGGTAACGTTTTGTCCTGGCAGGTTTTCAGCGGTTGTGCCTCGCTGAACGCCTAAACGGGCATCAATTTCATCGGGGAAAATTAAGTTTTGCCAGTTTAACGAACGCTGTGCAAACATGTATTGGAAACCTGTTTTCAATGCCCACTTTCGGTTGAGCGCGAGGTTGTTTGAATACATGATGGCCACCTGATTGTGCTGAAAATTTTGATCACCAATTTGATCGGAGAGCACCTGAATGCCTAAACCGCCGTTGATGGCGCTGAAATACTGATCGTAGGAAGCAGCATAAGTCACAAAGTTGCCCGGCAAGCTAGGCCATTGGTTGCGGTAATTAAGAATGTACCGTGGGCCTACTCCGCTACCCGCAAAAGCTGGATTGAGGTAAAGTGGATTGGCATAAAATTGTGAATAGCCTACATCTTGCGCCTTGGTTTGACCCACACACAACAAGATAATCAAGGCAATCAAAAGCTTTTTCTGCATTTCTACGGTTTATCGGAAACGTGAATTTTATACTTTTTAAGTTATGAACCAATTTTAAAGTACTGATTTTTTGTTTTTCATCAAAAATTTATACCAGACTTGGGCATATTTGTTGCGCAAACATACTAACTAATTGTTGCGGTAGTTATAGAGATGTTAAAAATGCACAACCTGATGAACTTGAATAAACTTTTGAGCTTGATAGCACTTTCCTTTTTTCCATTGGTGGGAATGGGGCAGGACCAAATTGAACTGATGTGGGGCTCAGCAACCAAGCATGAGATTGATGATCAACAATTTTTCAACAGATTAAACTGTTTGAATTGTGGTTACACAGGCACCAGGGCGTCTGTACCCGTTTATTTTGGGAAGCTGAACGGAAGCCTTCGTATTTCAATACTGGCTGTCGCAGCTGAAGTGGTGCCAGCCGAAGAGCGGGCTGCCTTAGAGTTAAGCGACTGGCCAACAGATTTTGAAGTCAGCCAGCAAAATGTTACCATTAAAAAGCAGCAACAAACCCACTATCAAGTAAAAGCAGTGCGCCGCAATGCCAGTAATGGGCAATTGGAGCGGCTGATGAGCTTCACCGTAAGCACAACCGCCACCAACAATTTAGCAACCAGTCAAGCTGCCAGCCAAGTGTACGCTAGCAATTCTGTGCTTTCATCTGGCAATTGGTATAAAATAGGAGTTGCCCGCGATGGCATGTACCGCTTGTCGGCCAGCACCTTGAGCAGCATGGGCTTGAGTCCTGGCAGCTTCGATCCTCGAAATTTGCGCGTCTACGGCAACGGCGGAGGCATGTTGCCCGAGGCCAACGCAGTGTTTAGGCGCGATGACCTTGTAGAAAATCCCATTTTCGTTTTTGGAGAAAGTGACGGCAGTTTCGATGCCAATGACTACGTGCTTTTCTACGGAGAGGGCGCGCATAAATGGCGCTTTAACGCTGCAAATGGCCAATATCAGCATGAATATAATTTGTACGCCGATACTAATTATTACTTCATAACCGTGGCTGGCGCCCCCGGTCAGCGCGTGCAAAACTTGGCAGCACCTGGTCCTGCCACCAATACTACTACTTCTTATGACGCCATAACGCAGCACCAAAGCGACGAAAGGAACCTCATTCGCAGCGGCCGCAAATGGTATGGCGAGCTTTTCGACCTAGACCTTTCCCGAAATTTCAGCTTCCAGTTGCCCAATTTAATTACTTCGGAGCCCATTCGCATCCGAACAGCGGTGGCAGCGCGTAGCTTGGGAGCCGCCTCTTCTTTTGTGGTTCGCGCCAACGGCAGTGTGGTGAACACCATTCCCATTAACGCGGTGACCAGCTATTACCTCGATAATTTTATGCGCGAAGCCATGGTGGATGCTACTTACGCGGCCAACAGCAACAACATCACCATCAACCTAACTTACAATAAGCCCAATAATTTTTCACAAGGCTGGCTCGATTATATAGAATTGCAAGGCCGTGCCGACCTAAACATGAATGGTCAAACCGGCTCTTTTATTTTTAGCGATAAAAACTCCGTGGCAGTGGGCCAACGCACCCAATTTGACGTCGCCGGCATCAACACCAGCCATGAAGTTTGGGACGTGACCGATTTGGCAAACACCCGACGCATGGCACTCACCTCCAGCGCACGGGGGGCAGCCTTTGTAGCGGCTACCGATAGCTTACGCACTTTCATGGTGTTTACGGGTGCAAATTTTCCGGCGCCAATTTTGGTAGAACAGGTAGGCAATCAAAATCTGCATGCCAGTGCCAACATCGACATGGTGATTATTGCTCCGTCGGCCTTCTTAAATCAAGCGAATCAGTTGGCAAGTTTGCACCAGCAGCGCGATAACATTACCAGCTTGGTGGTCACCCCCATGCAAGTTTACAATGAGTTTTCTTCGGGCCGACAAGACATCACCGCTATTCGTGCGCTGGTTAAAATGCTGTACGACAGGGCGGCTTCCGGGGAAGAGCCACGCTTTTTGCTCTTGCTGGGGTCGGCTTCTTACGACTACAAACACCGCTTAGCAGGCAACGCCAACTGGGTGCCAACTTTTCAGAGTCCAAATTCCAATGATCCGCTCCTTTCTTATTGCGCCGACAGCTATTTCGGATTGCTCGATGACAGCGAGGGCGCGTTTGCGGTAAATGGTTCCGACCGCATGGATGTAGCCATTGGCCGACTTCCTGCGAAAAACGCCCAGCAAGCCCAACAAATGGTCGATAAAATACGAGGCTATTTGGATGCGGGTAATTCTGGAGACTGGAAAAATCAAATTTTACTGGTGGCTGATGACGAAGACGGTAATCTACACCTTGACGACACCGAGATAATGGCCGCCCACATCAATGCGAAATATCCGGTGGGACGCATACAAAAAGTGTATTTTGATGCCTATCGTCAAGTTTCTCGACCTGGCGGCACCCGTTTTCCAGAAGTAAACCGCGACATCAATGCCCGCATGAATTTAGGGGCTTTGATTGTTGGCTACATGGGCCACGGCGGCATCAATGGCTGGGCTGAAGAGCGGGTGCTCACCATACCCGAAATTCAGGCTTGGAACAGCGGCAGTAAATTGCCGATGATGCTTACTGCTACTTGCGAATTTACGCGCTACGACAATCCAACCTTCACCAGTGCAGGCGAGTGGGTGCTGTTGAACCCAGTGGGTGGAGCCATCGCTTTGATGACGACCACCCGGGTGACGTTTACTAATTTCAATTTTTCGCTGAGTACGCGGGTATATCGCGATGAGCTGTTCCGGCGCAGTGCTTCGGGTTATCAAACGCTAGGGGAAGTATTCATGAATGCTTCCAATCCCGAGCTCAGCGCCGTAAATACCCGGAATTTTTGTCTACTTGGCGACCCAGCCCTCACCTTAGCTTATCCTGAGGAAGTGGCGGAAGTAGCCAGCATCAACAATGTGCAGGTGAATCCTGTGCCAGATACTTTGCGTGCGTTGGCGCGAGTTACCATTACGGGCGATATGCGAGATCGTGCTGGACAACTCCTTAATAACTTTACTGGGGTATTAACGCCAACGGTGCTCGACAAACCCTCGCAAATCAATACCCTGGTAAATGATGCCGGCTCGCGTTTAACCACCTATTCAGAATACCGAAACGTTATTTACCGCGGTCGCGCCACCATCAGCAATGGCCAGTGGAGTTTTACCTTCATCGTACCACGTGACATTGCCTACAACTATGGTTTTGGACGGATAAACTTGCATGCCACCAACAACCTAACCGATGCAGCAGGAGATTTCAGGAATGTGATTGTAGGAGGCACCGATACTAATTTTTTACCCGATGCTATTGGTCCCGAAATTAAACTCTACATGAACGACCGCAGCTTTGTAAATGGCGGCATCACCAACCAAAGTCCGCTCTTTTTCGCCCAACTCAGCGACATCAGCGGCATCAATACTGTCGGTTCGGGCATCGGTCGTGACATCACCCTCATAAGAAACCAGGAAATCAACAGTCCCATCATTCTCAACCAGTTTTATGAGGCATCTTTAGACGATTATACGCGGGGAGAAATTCGCTATCCATTTTTTCAGCTAGAACCAGGAAATTATGGATTGAGCATGAAGGTGTGGGACGTGCACAACAATTCTGGAGAGGCCTCCCTCGATTTTGTGGTGGCGGAGGATGCCAAATTGGCCATCGATAACCTGCTGAATTACCCCAATCCATTTACCACCAACACCACCTTCCATTTCGACCATAATCGTCCAAATCAACCTTTAGAGGCTATTTTACAGGTGTATACTGTGAGCGGTAAACTCGTAAAAAGCATCCAACAAACCGTGCTTACGCCAGGCTTCCATGCCAATCAGTTGCATTGGGATGGTTTAGATGATTTTGGTGATAGAATCGGGAGAGGTGTGTATATTTATCGACTGCGATTGCGTTCTCCAGAGGGCGAAAGTGTGCAAGAAACAGAAAAGCTTGTAATTTTACGTTAAGTAATGCCTTTGCATTCAACTATATTTGTACAAATTTGATTTTTATATGTCGGAATTTCGTTTGGTTGCGCTGACAACCGTTTTTAGTCTTGCCGCAATCACAGAAGGCCACTCACAGTTGACCAACAGGCGGCAGCTTGGTGGTGCTGATTTAAATACGATTACAACGGCTGTGCCTTTTTTGATGATTTCTCCTGATGCACGTTCAGGTGGTATGGGAGATGTTGGTGCGGCCATTTCGCCAGATGCCAATGCCATTCACTGGAACGCGGCCAAATTGGCTTTTGCCGAAGAAGAAATGGGTGTGGCGATGAATTATACGCCGTGGTTACGCAATTTGGTGCCTGATATCAGCTTGTCGTATTTGTCATTTTACAAGAAAATAGACGACTTACAGACTTTTGCCGCCTCTTTGCGCTATTTTTCATTGGGTGATATCACGTTTACGAGTATTACGGGTGAACAAATCGCCAATTTCCGTCCGAATGAACTGGCGATAGACGGGGCATATGCGCGTAAACTCAGTGATAACTTTAGCATTGGTATCGGTTTGCGGTACATTTATTCGAATTTGGCTGCGGGTTTAGACCAAAATAACCAAACCATTCCTGGGCAATCAGCGGCGGGTGACATTTCGGCTTATTACGAAAATGAAACCGAGGTGTTGGGCAAAGACGGTAAAATTGCGTTTGGTGCCAGCATTACCAATTTGGGTGCGAAAATCGCCTACACGGAGTCGGGCAACTCCAACTTTTTACCCACCAATTTGCGTGTGGGAACGGCCATTACCGCAGAAATTGATGATTATAACAGCATTACTTTTGCATTTGACTTGAATAAATTGTTGGTGCCTTCGAATCCGATTTATGCACGCGATTCGATTACGGGCCAGATTCAGTTTGATGGTAATGGCAATCCGATTGTGGCGCAGGGGCAAGATCCCAATCAAAAAACGGTGCTTGAGGGTGTATTCAGTTCTTTTGGAGATGCGCCAAACGGTGGCCTCGAAGAATTACGTGAAATCAACATCAGCGCGGGTATGGAATACTGGTACAACAACGTATTTGCGTTGCGTGCGGGTTATTTTTACGAGCACCCTACCAAGGGCGGTCGTCAGTATTTGACCTTTGGCGCAGGCTTGAAGTATCAAGTATTCAATTTGAATTTCTCTTATTTGGTACCCACCACGCGCTTGCAGGGTGGCAATCCGCTCGAAAACACCTTGCGCTTTAGCATGATGTTCGACTTGGCGGCTTTTTCGAACCGATAAGCTATTTTAATTTTTGAAAGCCAATTCAAACAACGAATTGGCTTTTTTTATGTCCTTTTAAAGCATTGCGATGTCATTACTTCACTTCTTCACCTTCAACATGTTTAGCGAAAACACCTACATCGTGGCCGATGCGTTTGGTGAAACAGCCATCATTGACCCCGGATGTATGGAGGTGCAGGAGCAGCAAATTTTGCAGGCTTTTATTGCTGAAAAACGACTCAGGCCAGTGTTGCTGCTGAATACCCATTGCCATATTGACCACGTCCTCGGCAACCGCTTTGTGTATGATACCTATGGCTTGCAGCCATGGATTCACGCGGCGGATCAAGAAGATTTGGAAAGATTAGAGAGTTATGGCCCTGTTTTTGGGATTCAGGCCATGGCTTCGCCAGCGCCAGCGGGTTATTTGAAGCCTGGCGGTGAAGTGGCTGTGGGCACCTTGACATTTGAATTACGCGAGGCGCCAGGGCATTCTGCGGGCAGCATTTGCTTTATTAACCACAAAGACGGCTATGTTATCAGTGGCGATGTGCTGTTTGAGGGGAGCATCGGCCGCACCGACCTGCCCGGCGGAAATTACGATACACTGATTCAGTCGGTGAAGTCCCAATTATTTACCCTCCCCAACGAAATGCTGGTGTATCCTGGGCATGGTCCAGCCACTACCATCGGTCGTGAAAAACAAAATAATCCTTTCTTTCAATAACCACCACCGCAGCAGTTGTGACAGAAGGATGAAGAAGTATAAGAATTAGCACGTATTTTTATGCTTTGTAGCAGCATCTACAATAAACCTTCGTGTAAGTTGTTGCGTTAATACCATTGTGCTAAAAAAGCTGCTTTTATATCTTTTGTGCCTAGGTGCTTTTGTTGCAAAAGGACCGGCTTGGTCGCAGAACCAATCTTCCCAAACCTTTTTTGGCAAGAATAAAATTCAGTACCGCGATTTTGAGTGGTCGAACTTGAGCGGACCGAATTTTGAGATTTATTATGCCGTCGGTGGACGCGAGTTGGGGGTGTACACCGCCACCATTGCCGAAGAAACTGTGCGCCAGATTGAGGACTTCATGAATTACCGGGCGGATGGCAAGTATCAAATCATCATTTACAACAACATATCTGACCTCAACCAAACCAATTTGGGGTTTGATTTGGAACAATACAATACCGGCGGTCTCACGCGCTTAGGCGGGAACAAGGTGATGGTGCATTTTTCTGAAAGTCGCGACGCCTTTTTGCGCGAATTGCGCGTTGGCATCGCCAAAGTGCTGCTGTTCGATATGATGTACGGCGGCAACATAGGCGAGCGGGTGCAGAATGCTGCCACTATTTATTTGCCGGATTGGTATTTAAATGGACTCTTTTCCTACATCCACACCGAGTGGGGGGCGCAAAACGACAACGAGCTACGCGATTTACTGAGTAGAAAGCGCTTCAAGAAATTCAACCACCTGCTCAATGATCATGAGGAGTTGGCAGGCCATAGCTTTTGGCACTTTATTTCGGAGACCTACGGCAAGACGGCAGTACCCAATGTTTTGTATTTGACGCGTGTGAATCGCAATTTCCAAGAGGGACTAAGTTATGTAACAGGCAAAAAAATGAAGCAGCTGAGTAAAGAGTGGCTGGCTTTTTACCGGGAACGCTTTGAGGGGGAAGATGCGCTCCGCACCATGCCTGTTGACACGCTTTTCTTACGCAAATTCCGAAAGAATGCGGAGCTCAGCCAGCTAAAATTTAGTCCCGATGGCAGTAAAATAGCCTATGTCGAACATCGAAAGGGCATCCACCGCATGTACGTTCATGATTTAACTACTGGAAAGCGCGATCGGGTGCACAAAAGCGGGGTCAAATGGTTGTATTTGCACGGAGGAAATCAATATCCGGTGCTTACTTGGCATCCAAATAGCAAAACCGTCGCTTACTTTTTTGATGTGAAAGGCAGGGTGCATTTTGGCACCGTCCGCCTCAACGACAAGGGTAAACATGAGGTGTTTGAGTACCCACTTTTTCGGTTTGATCAGGTATACGACATTGATTATAGTCCCGATGGTCAGCACATTGCCCTCTCCGGTGCCCGCAACGGCCAAACCGACATTTTTCTCTACCATGTGCCTTCCAAGCGCATATTGCCCATTACCTCCGATCCATTCGACGACTACGAACCGCGCTACTTTGATGGTGGCAGTAAAATTCTGTTCAGTTCAAATCGGCCTATCGATACCCTGATTCAAATTAACAGTGATACGCTGGAGCCTATGCCTACCACGGATTTATTTGTTTATTTTAATGAAGACGGCAAAAAAAACCACTTGTTGCGCGCCACAAACACGCCAGGAGTCAATGAGCGGAGTCCACAATGGCAGTACGGCAACTTTTTCAGCTACCTTAGTGACCAAAGCGGGGTGATGAACCGGCACATTGGTCGGCTCGACAGCATTCCTTACCAAGTTATCCGAGACAGTTTGGTGGAATATGAGGGAGATAGCGGGGAAAGGCTGAGCTACACCCTCCGCGATACCCTTACTTTGTACCAAGACACAGCCTATCAGGTGCCAGCGGGCAACTACCAACGCAACATCCGTTGGCATGATACACAACCCCGCACTGGTCAATACATCGAGCTGCTGGCGATGCGCGAAAAGCGCCCGCTCCTGTACCGCGGTCGCTTGCGCCCCGACAGTCTGGACGCCGTTGCCGAGTTGCCCATCGCCACCCGCTACCGCCTGATTTTCGAAGCCAAAGCCGCAAAACGCCCATCCGTTACCAAGCAGCTCATTGGTCTCACCGTGCCTATAGGTATGCTCGACAACGCGGGCTACAAAACACCAAAAGACAGTCTGGGTAACAACTTGCCCAAAACCGCCAGCTATACTTTCCAGCCGCAAATGCGCTTTCCGCTGCTAGAAGTCGAAGAAACGCCCGGTATGCCGCCCGTGATTCAAGAAATCGCCAGCTTTCGCAAGCGCACCCAGAGCACGAGCAACGATCCTTACCGCATTGCCAAAACGCGCCTCTACACGCCTACCATGAGCACCGATTATTTGGTATCACAGGTGGGCAATACCATCTTCCAAAATGATATGCCGAGCTTTACGGTAAGCACTGTAAATGCCCTCAACAGCAATGTGGGTCTCATTTTTAAAGGGGGCTTATCTGATTTGTTCGAGGACCATAAGTTTTCGGGCGGATTGTTGCTCAATGCCGATTACACCAACAATCAGTACTTTTTAATGTATGAGCACTTGCGTCGGCGCTGGGATCAGCGCTATTTGTTTATCCAAACCAGGAGTCAGCAGCCCGAAGGATTCAACGCCCTCGCCAAAGTAAATACCCTCGAGGGCATGGCGCAATTCAGCTACCCCTTTAACCGCTATCAAAGTGTACGCTTGGCGGCCATTTATCGCAGCGACAGCCGGTCGTTTACCTCCACAGACTTGAGTCAGCTGGAGCGACCGGGTCTTTTTGAGCATGTGGCAGGCATTAAAACGGAATTTGTGCAAGACAATACCAAAGAACTGGCGCTCAACACCCTCCGCGGCACTCGTTGGAAGGTGTATGTAGAAGGCTATAAGTTTTTAGACAACAATAAAGATTACATGACCGTGGTAGGGCTCGATTACCGCACCTATTTACAGATTTATAAAAATTTTATTTGGGCCAATCGGGTGGCTACCAATGTGAGTCTGGGGGCACGCAAAACGCTCTTTATGCTGGGTGGGGTTGACAATTGGTTGCTGCCGCGTATTGACAACAGTTTGTCGGCGCCCGCCAACGAGAACTTCGCCTATCGCGCGGTGGGCACCAATATGCGTGGCTTTTTGCAGAATGCCCGCAATGGCGCAAATTTTTTCCTCATCAACACCGAATTGCGCCTGCCTTTTGTACAGGTAATTTCGCGCTCGCCGGTGTCCTCTGAATTTTGGCGGAATTTGGCTGTGGTAGGTTTTGCAGATGTAGGCACGGCTTGGAGCGGTCCCGACCCATTTAGTCTCGACAACCCTTTTAACGTTACCACTTTCGAAGATGGTCCTGTGCGGGTTACGGTGGTCACCAACAAAAACCCCATCATTGCTGGCTACGGCTTGGGGGCACGCATGCGGGTTTTTGGATATTTTCTGCGCATTGACCGGGCTTGGGGCGTCGACGACGGGCAGATTTTACGTCCCGTTTGGTATTTATCACTCAACCTCGATTTTTAAGCTAGCCTTTTTAAGTGGCCAGCATGACTGGCTCAGCCGCAAAATCTCGACTGCAGCCTTTCACAATGAGGTATTGTGCCGTGATGTAGGTGAGCATGATCCACAATCCCGCAAGCGGAATAGGGTCCACAAACTTGTTCACCGCAAGTAAAGCATCTGAAAGCAGGAAACTCAAAGCGCCGAGCAGCACCCAAATGCCGGCTTTTTCGCCTGCCCAATTCAGCCGATTCACAGCGCTTAGCACCATGCTGCAAATGGCCAATATATAAATCAATACCGGAACACGCAATTCCTCCAAATTGGAGTAGAGATAAAAATATACTGCCCCAGCCAATACAAGTACCGGCACGGGATACCAAGGTTTGCTGCTTATTAGTCCTTTATCCTGCTTCGAAGTCAGCAAAAAAGTGGCAGTATAAGCCAATTGCGCCAGGAGGAAAGCGGCTAGTCCTGCTATAAAAAAACCCGGTCGAGCGCCACCAATCAGCAGCACATCCCCAACCCAAGAGCAGCACAAGGCCACCAGCATCCAGCGTTGATTTGTACGGCGCACGGGGCCCGTTTTTTGCAAGAAAAAAGCAACTAAAAGGGGCAGTAACAGCACTTTTGTAACGGTTATACCGAGTGGTATTTCGAGCAAATGGAAGGCCAAGTGTAAGGCGCTTACCTGCAAAAACAAGCGCTCAAACGAATTTCTGGTCATACTCAGCGGGGTTCAAAGGCAATTTGAGCGCCCAAAAAGCAAAAACAAGTGGCACCACCAAAAGCGGTAAAAAGCCCAGCGACCACATTTGTGGGAACAAGCCAATCATGGCCGCGGTGGTAAACAGCAATCGCAGCGTTTCGGTACGTACTGCTGCAATGCGCCCTTCGAGTAGCATGCCCAAGGTAGCTGAGCTGAAAAAGATGATGCTGCCAAAGGCCACTTTTTCGAGCAGACTGAATTGGCTCAGTTGGAACAAAAAGTAGCTCGAAACGCCAAGCAATAAAGCATATTGGACCAGCACATAAACATTCACGAGCAAGGGAATGGTGGTATCAAACTTTTGGTAATTGGCGGGAACGGCTTGAGGTTTGCGAGGACCACCAAGCGATTGCGGCAGCCAGCCAGGCCTCCCGAAAAGCACCATAAACTTGTTTTTTGGGCCCGAAACTCGGTTAAAATCTTCCCAAATATTGCCCAAGTGCTGTAATTGGGCATACACGGGGTTCCAGGAAGCCAGCGGGGTGGTGATTCCGTAATTGGGTTTTTCTTCTTCCACCTGAAAAGTGCCAAACATGCGGTCCCAGATGATGAGTGAACCCGCGTGGTTTCGGTCGATGTATTTAGGGTCGCGGCCGTGGTGCACGCGGTGGTGCGAGGGGGTGTTGAACACGTACTCTAGCCAACCTAGTTTACCGACATATTGGGTGTGGATCCAGAATTGATAGAGGGTGTTGTAGGCACTAATGATCAAAAACCAACCTGGATCGAAGCCGACCAAGGCAATAGGCAGGTAGATGATGGCCGTAAATAGCTTTTGAAAAGCGCCTTGTCGCAGCGCAACCGACAAATTGTACTCCTCACTTTGGTGATGTACCACGTGGCCTGCCCAAAATAAATTTACCTCGTGACTCCAGCGGTGGGCCCAGTAGTAGGCAAAATCGACCACCAAAAACAGCAACACTAGCCAATACCAATCGGTGGGTATGCTAAAAAACCTAAAATGCTCGTAGGTGAGGTAAAAAAGTGTGACGGTAAAAACTTTGGCAAAAACCCCGCTTACCTGTTCGGTGATGCCGCAGCTGATATTAGTAAGTGCGTCATTGAGCCTGTAAACGCCTTTTTTAGCAAATCTGTCGTAAAAAACCTCGATGCCAATGAGCACAAAGAAAATGGGAATGGATAGTACGATGGGGTTCAACGACATCTGAAAAATATTAAGAGTACTGGCAGGCTTTCGCTTACAATGCTTTTTATGCTAAATTTGTGGCTTAAATCTACAAACTGAATGGCAAATCTCATGCTTTTCCTCGGAAATATTGGTGGTCCCGAACTGATTTTGATCATGTTTGTGATTGTCATCTTCTTCGGTGCCAAGCGTATTCCCGAGTTAGCTCGCGGCTTAGGCAAAGGCATACGCGAATTTAAAGACGCCTCTGCAGGCATCCGCAAGGAGATTGAAGATGGTGCTTCTACAAGCAAAGAGGACGAAAAAAAGGATTAATACGTTTTGAACCAATATATCCAACTGGCCGAAATTCAGGCTGATTTGCGTGCTGGTGGTCTTCGTTGTGAAGATTTGGTGCGCCATTATTTAGCAGCCATTGCGGCCCGCCCCGAAATCAACGCCTTTTTAGAAGTTTTTGAAGCGGAAGTCATTGCTCAAGCGCAAGCACAAGATGCTGCTATTGCGCGTGGTGAGTGGCAGAAGCTGACGGGTTTGGTGTTGGGTATTAAAGACAACATCGCTTACAAAGGCCATGTTTTTAGTGCTTCTTCTAAGATTTTGGATGGTTTTGAGTCGCTTTTTTCTGCTACTGTAGTGGAACGCTTGCAAGCGGAAGGCGCCATGATCATTGGAAGGCTCAACTGCGATGAGTTTGCGATGGGTTCTTCGAACGAAAACTCCGCTTTTGGCCGGGTGCTCAATCCCCTCAACACCGATTACGTACCCGGAGGCTCCTCTGGAGGGTCTGCGGCAGCGGTAGCAGCAGGATTTTGTCACGCCAGCCTAGGTACTGACACCGGCGGATCCATCCGTCAGCCTGCCGCTTATTGCGGATTGGTAGGTTTCAAGCCCTCTTACGGACGCATTTCGCGCCATGGCATCATCGCCTTTGGCTCGTCCTTCGATCAAGTAGGGCCCTTCACCAAAAGCATCGAAGATGCCGCCCTCCTCACCGAGGTCATGGCTGGCCCTGATGCTTTTGATACCACTTGTTCAACCCAAGAAGTAGGTTCCTACCTGCCCTTGGCCACCGGTAAAAAGTACAAATTTGCCGTTATTAAAGAGCTTCTGAGCGGCGAGGGCTTGGATCCTGAAATGCAAACCGCTTTTCAAAAACAGGTTGTGGATTTAAAGGCAGCGGGACATGAAATTGTAGAAGTTTCCTTCCCTTATCTGCCTTACACCATTCCTACCTATTATATTTTGGCTACAGCAGAAGCCAGTTCCAACTTATCGCGCTACAGCGGCGTGCATTATGGCTACCGCAGCGCAAATGCTACCGATTTGGAGGGTACCTACAAAAAATCGCGCACCGAAGGCTTTGGCGAAGAGGTAAAGCGCCGCATCATGATGGGGACTTTTGTGTTAAGCGAAGGGTATTACGATGCATATTATGGCCGCGGACAAAAAGTACGTCGTTTGCTGCGCGATAAATCTTTAGAGATTTTATTGCAAGCCGATGCCATTTTAACACCCACCACCACGGGTACGGCTTTCAAATTTGGCGAAAAATCGGATGATCCGATTCAGATGTACCTCGAAGATATTTTCACGGTTTTAGCCAATTTGACGGGTTTACCGGCCATATCTGTGCCATTTGCCACTCACAGCAACGGCATGCCGCTGGGCATCCAGCTCATGGGAAGGCCGTTCGCCGAAGCCGAAATTTTCGCCCTTGCCAAAGCCCTCCAGACCTAATTTTACCCCTCATTTAACAAGTTTTAGGGGGTGTTGCCAGCTTCTCCACATAGGAGGTGCATAATTTTTATCGTAACTTTGCATCAAGTTGGCATTCATTTTGGTAATTTGAACCCATAAGCTATCGGCTTGGTGTAATTACGGTGTCAATTTAAAGTAAACGGATGTTCAACGACGACGATTTCCTGAATAGCTTTGACCCCGACTTGCTACTGGCGGTTGGGAGATTTGAAGAAATGGTGAAGAATCATGGTCACTATTTTTTTGAGTCGGATGAACTGGAAGAGATATTTGATTACTACTACCATCAAGGGCACATTGAGCAGGCTGCCCAGGTAGTGGAGTTTGGTATTTTGCAAAATCCCTATTCTGCCCTGTTTTACGTAAAACGTGCGCAAATCAGCATGGCGCATGGCAAGTTTGAGGAAGCTTTGGGGTATTTGAACCAGGCAGAAATCTTTGAGCCCACTAATTATGAGCTTTATTTAATACGCGGCAGCATATACGACCTCACCGGCAACCCCAAAGAGGCGGTAAAACATTTAAAAACTGCGGAAGGGTACGCGGAAGACCAGGTTGAGGTGGTATACAATGCCTTGGCAGGGGTATTTATCAATTGGAAGAAGTACAATTCAGCCATTTATTACTTACAACTGGTGCTGAATTTGATTCCAGACCATACCGAAGCACTTTATGATATTTGTTTTTGCTACCACCAGCTCGAAGACATCGATGCGGGGGTAGTCTTTTTTAAGGATTACATCGAAAAAGAACCGTTTTCAGATGTTGCTTGGTATAATTTGGCAACCCTCTACAACAAATCAGAGTTGTTTGAGAAGGCCCTTGAGGCGTTCGACTACGCCCTGTTGATCAACGATAAAAACAGTTTGGCTTGGTTCAACAAAGCCAATACCTTCATCAATATGGAGCAATACGTGGAGGCGCTCGACTGCATGTACCGTGCCCACGATGCCGAACCCGAAAATTCGGTGTTGCGCTGTGGCGTGGGGGTGTGCCACGAAAAGATGGGCCGCATACCTGAAGCCCGCTCTTGGTACACCAAAGCCCTCGAAACCGATCCGATTTTGTCAGATGCCTGGTACGGTCTCGGCATTTGCGACGAGCTAGAGCAGCAATACGATGACAGTGTGACGCACATCCGCAAAGCGCTTGAGTTCATGCCCGACTCGGAGGAATACTGGTGTAGTTTAGGTGAGGTGTATGCCAAAATGGGAGACTCCGACGCCGCCATTGAGGCTTATCAGCACGCTTTAGACATAGATGAAGGCTATTATGAGGCCCGCATCGACATGGCGATTTCGGAAGTAGTTCGCGGCAATACACAAAAGGCAGTTGAACTGGTCGACAAAGGCATCGCTTTGCACAAAGGGGAGTCAGACTTCCATTACCGCTTGGCCGCGTACCATTATCGATTTAATTTGATGCAAGAAGCTTTGGTGCAGTTCCAACAAGGCTTAAATTTGGACTTTGAAGAACACACTACTTTTTTTGAAATCGTGCCGGATGCATTGGCAGATGTTCGATTTGTAGCACTTATTAACAATACAGATAGCAAATGAATTATCATTTATCACAAATACCTGACCGTGCGGCAAAGCCCCGCACGGAGGGAATGACCATGGTCATGGACAAAGGGCTAAGCACCCGCGAAGCCGAAGATTTTTTAACCATGGGGGGGCCTTATGCGGACATCATCAAATTGGGCTGGGCCACTTCGTATGTGAGTCCCAATTTGAACGAAAAATTGGCCTTGTACCAGGAGGCGCATATTCCTTGCTATTTTGGCGGCACTTTGTTTGAGGTGTTTATTGCCCGGGGGATGTTTGAGGAATACCGCAAGTTGCTGGCTCAGTTTAAGATGGAATATGTGGAGGTTTCGGACGGTTCGCTGGAGATTCCACACGACCAGAAATGTGAGTACATCCGCATTTTATCGAAAGACTATAAGGTTTTATCAGAGGTAGGCTCCAAGGATGCCGAAAAGATCATTGCGCCTTATAAGTGGATTGCCATGATGAAGGGCGAGCTTGAGGCCGGTTCCGTAAAAGTGATTGCTGAGGCACGTGAAGCTGGGAATGTGGGTATTTTCAGAGGTACTGGTGAGGTGCGTTCGGGATTGATTGATGAAATTTTAACCCAGGTGCCTCCGGAGATGGTTTTGTGGGAAGCGCCGCAGAAAACACAGCAGACGTGGTTTGTGAAGCTGTTGGGGGCCAATGTAAACCTCGGAAACATCGCGCCAAACGATGTGATTCCACTCGAAACGTTGCGTTTGGGCCTGCGCAGTGATACTTTCGACCATTTTCTGAATCAGTGATATGGATAAGCTCACGGCTAAGTCGATTCTCTTTTTCAAAGGCATGGCCATGGGCGCAGCCGATGTGGTGCCCGGCGTTTCAGGGGGCACTATCGCTTTTATAACCGGCATTTACGAAGAGTTGATCAACAGCATTCGCTCGGTAAACTTGACTGCCCTGCATCTCCTAACACAGGGAAAATTCAAGTTATTGTGGGCGCATGTCAATGGGAATTTTTTGTTGATATTAATTGCAGGCATCGGTGTGAGCGTATTGAGCTTATCACGCCTCGTACTTTGGCTGCTCGAAAATGAACCAATACTGCTGTGGTCGTTTTTCTTTGGTTTGATTTTGGCCTCGATTTGGATTGTAGGCAAGAGCATCAAAGCCTTCAAACCGGGTTTGATGAGCATGTTTGTGATCGGAACGGCGATAGCCTTCTGGATTACCCGGGTAGCGCCTGCCAATACGCCTGAAACCTGGTGGTTTATAATGTTGAGTGGCAGCGTGGCCATTTGCGCCATGATTTTGCCGGGCATCAGCGGTAGTTTTATTTTGCTGTTGATGGGCAAGTACAAATTTATTTTGGGCGCCATTCAGTCGTTTAACCTCGCGGTGATCGGCTTTTTTAGCCTGGGCATGGTGTCGGGCATCTTGGCCTTTTCCCATGTGCTGAACTGGATGCTGAAGCGCCACCACGACCTCACCATTGCGTTGCTCGCTGGTTTTATGCTTGGTTCGCTCAACAAGGTGTGGCCGTGGAAAATCCCTACGATGGTATATACGGATAGTCATGGCCAAGTGCAGCCGCTAGTAGAGCGCAATCTGATGCCAGGCACCTACGCCGAAACAACTGGATATGCTTCTGAGCTTGGTATGGCCTTGTTGCTCATGCTGGTGGGTATAGGAAGTGTGGCGCTGCTCGATCGCCTCGGGCGCAAAAGGGTCGCATGAAACGCTTCGGCCTCATTGGGTTTCCGCTTTTGGGGAGCTTTTCCCCTGCATATTTTCGTCAGAAATTTGAGCTGCTGCAACTTCCTTATGCGTACCGTATACACCCGATGCAGGAGGTAGATGCTTTGAGGGGCTTTATCGATTTGCAGCCAGATGTAGCAGGCTTAAACGTCACCATCCCCCACAAACAAGCTGTTTTGGCTGAATTAGATGCGCTCGATGCTACCGCTCAGGCCGTAGGTGCGGTGAATACCATTGTGATCAAACGCCATCCGCAGCTTCATTTAACCGGCTACAATACCGATGTTGTTGGCTTTGAGCGCAGCTTGCTGGCTTTTATTGGCTCGGCGCGGCCAGCTGCTTTGGTGCTAGGCACCGGCGGGGCAGCAAAAGCGGTTTGTTATGTGCTGCAGCAGCTAGGGATGACTTATAAAATGGTGTCGCGGCAAGGACAAGGGGAAATACTTAGCTATGTACAGCTTGATGCTGCGCTGCTGGCTGCCCATCCCCTTATAGTCAACACCACACCCCTGGGTATGCCGCCTAAACATGCCGCCTTGAAGCCGGAATTACCTTATGAAGCGGTTGGACCGAACCATTTTTTATACGATTTGGTGTATCAAGTAGAGGTAACGCCCTTTTTAGCGGAAGGCCTAAGCCGAGGTGCCAAGGTGAAAAATGGCCTCGAAATGTTGCAGCTACAAGCGGATGCTGCTTGGGAGCTGTGGAATGACGTGGAAATCTAAAGGCGAAGAGGGCAACAGGCATTTAATTGGCAGTGGACTGCCGTTAAATTGCTTGTAAATCCTTTATGCGGGCTTCATATACGTACATTTCGTCACGCAGACGGGCAGCTTCCATGAAATCAAGCTCTTTGGCAGCTTTTTCCATTTGCTTTTTAGTGGATTGCAGCAGTTTGGTGAGCTTTTCGGCACCGAGGTACTCGGTAACGGGGTCGGCGACCATGCTGTTAGGCTCAGGCTCCACATAATATTTGTGCTTGCTGTCTTTGGTGCCTTTGCGGATGTCGAGCACAGCTGTTTGGCCCATGATTTCTTCTCTGGTTTTAAGGATACCGCGGGGCGTGATGCCGTGTTGGGTGTTGTAAGCAATCTGCTTTTCGCGGCGACGCAGGGTTTCGTCCATGGTATGGCGCATGGAGGCGGTGATTTTGTCGGCGTAAAAAATAACGGTGCCATTTACGTTTCGGGCAGCACGCCCTGCAGTCTGCGTGAGTGAGCGGGCACTGCGTAAAAAGCCTTCTTTATCAGCATCTAAAACAGCCACCAAGGATACTTCGGGTAAATCGAGGCCTTCACGTAATAAGTTTACACCAATGAGCACGTCAAAAACACCCAGCCGCAAGTCGCGCAGAATTTCTACCCGGTCGAGCGTATCTACTTCGCTGTGGATGTAGCGGCATTTGATGCCTAAATTGGCCATGTATTTGGCCAGTTCTTCGGCCATACGCTTGGTGAGGGTGGTCACGAGCACGCGGTCGCCTTGCTGCACACGCTTTTCGGTCTCGTTGAGCAGGTCGTCGACTTGGGTGCCCACGGGCCGCACTTCGATGGGTGGGTCGAGGAGGCCAGTGGGTCGAATTACCTGTTCTACCACCACGCCTTCGCTTTTCAGTAGCTCATAATCGCCCGGTGTAGCACTCACATACACGGTTTGATTGATCATCCCTTCAAATTCTTCAAATTTCAACGGTCGGTTATCCATGGCCGCAGGCAAACGGAAGCCGTGTTCAACGAGGTTGAGTTTGCGGGAACGGTCGCCCCCGTACATGGCCCGGACTTGGGGAATGGTTTGGTGACTTTCGTCGAGCATCAGCAGATAATCTTTCGGAAAATAATCGAGCAAGCAAAAGGGCCTGTCGCCGGGGTTTCGCTGGTCGAGGTAGCGTGAGTAATTTTCGATGCCTGAACAGTAGCCGAGTTCCCGGATCATCTCAAGGTCGAAAGTCACACGTTCTTCGATGCGTTTGGCTTCGAGGAAACGGCCGACGGATTTAAAATAATCGGCCTGTCGCACCATGTCTTCTTGTATCTGAAACAGCACATCGGGCAGCCGGTCTTTCGGCGTTACATAGTTGTTCGCCGGAAAAATAGCGATGTCGGTGAATTTTTCGAGGGTGGTGCCACTTACGGGGTCTACGGCGGATACATGGTCAATTTCGTCCCCAAAAAACTCAATGCGGTAGGCATAATCGGCATAGGCCAGGTAAATATCTACGGTATCACCCTTCACCCGGAAGGTGCCCCGGCGAAAATCGGCAGTGGTACGCGAGTAAAGGTTGTCGACCAGCGCATATAGCAGGGCGTTGCGGGCGATTTTGTTGCCTACCGACAGCCGTATCACTTTATCGGTGTAGTCTTTCGGGTTGCCCATGCCGTAAATACAGCTCACCGAGGCTACAACGATCACGTCACGCCTGCCGCTCATCAAGGAAGAGGTGGTACGCAACCGCAGCTTTTCGATTTCCTCGTTGATGGCGAGGTCTTTTTCGATGTAGGTATTGGTGGTAGGGATAAAGGCTTCGGGCTGGTAATAGTCGTAATAGCTCACGAAATATTCCACCGCATTTTCGGGAAAAAATTGCTTGAACTCGCCGTATAGCTGGGCCACCAAGGTTTTGTTGTGAGTAAGCACCAAAGTGGGTTTTTGCACCTGCTGCACTACATTGGCCATGGTAAAAGTCTTGCCCGAGCCCGTCACCCCCAGCAAAACCTGGTGCAATTCGCCATCATTCACACCTTCCACCAACTGGCGGATGGCTTCAGGCTGGTCGCCGGTGGGAACGTATTCGGAGGTGAGCCTAAAATTCATTTGAGTTGTTTTTGCATGGAGCGGTGCGGAATGCTGACTTCGGTAAAGGCGTCACCAAATACTTCATAACCGAGTTGGAGGTAAAAAGGAATGGCCGTATCGCGCGCAGACAGACGTATGGTGGTAAACAAATGTTCGCTGGCAAAGGTTTCGCTCCACTCCACCAACATTTTGCCGATGCCCTGGCCTTGCGCTTGGGGAGAGACCGCCACTTGCCGCATTTTGATAATGTACATGTCTACCGGCTTGAGCACCAAGCAGCCCAGTAGTTCGTTGCCTTGCCAGCCACTAAGGTGGAATTCGTTTTTTTCTTCCTCCAATTGCTCGGGAGTAAAGTATAAACCGAGCGGATGTCGTAAAACGCGGTCCCGCAAGGCAACGCTGAGCGCATATTCTACCGAACCGTGTTTGATTTCCTGAAGCTGAATATTCAAATCCATATGACTTTGAAGCTGCCAAACAACACTTGAACGCGGATATCAACGACCGGCTCGTTTAGTCCTTGCAGGTCCGCATAGCGCTTCTCCCCAAAGTTTACCCCTTTGCCATTGGGCAGCTTGGCTTCGCCAAAAAGGGCGTTGGCAGTGATCCGCACAGGCATGTCGCGGGGCATGAGTAGCTTGACTTCGCTAAAAGTGCTGCTGATGTACAGACTTTTGCCTCCGCTCGAAAGGTGCTCGAGGTTGATGATTTGTTCTCCGAACAGCGTGGTGAAACTTTCAGCTGTGGAATCGTCGCTAACCCGGTTGTGGACGCTGCCAAAGACCACGTTTTGGGTGTTTTGCGTGGGGCGACCGGGACCAGGCAGGCCTCGGCCGGTAATCAGCATGGCCCCGATGATGAGCAGGCCGAAGCTGAGGAGGAGTTTAAATAGACTGATATCTAAGTCTAGCAGGTTGTTGGCCAATAATATAGCGCCCACTAAGAGCAGCAAAATGGCAAGGACGCGTTGACTGTTCATGGGTTTTGAATTTAGTGACAAGTTACGGAAAAGCCAGATAAAGCCGAACTTCACTTATCTTCGTTTTATGAAAGTTGTTGCATTGTTGCCAGCGCGACTCGGCTCCACGCGTTTTCCAGAAAAAATGTTGGCCGATTTAGGGGGAAAGCCCCTCATCGTACGCAGCTGGGAAGCAGTGCAAGCCACAAACTTATTTGCCGAGGTGCTGGTGGTTACCGACCACGAGCGCATTTTGCAGGCCGTGGAGGCGCATGGGGGTCGTGCTGTGATGAGCAGTCCTCACCACCAAAGTGGCAGCGATCGCATAGCAGAAATAGCCCTTTCGCTCGATGCCGATCTACTGGTGAATGTGCAAGGCGACGAACCTTTTGTGCAGCACGAGAGTCTGGTCGCCTTGCTCCGCTGCTTCCAAGATGCCAGCGTGCAGGTGGCTTCGCTCATGTGTAGGTTAAACGATTGGGCCGATTTTCAAAACCCCAACGTGGTAAAAGTGGTGTGTAATCAAGTTGGTGATGCGCTTTATTTCTCGCGTGCCGTGGTGCCTTTCCCCCGCGACGTAAATTTGCCGAGCAGTGGTTTGATGGCTGCTGATGCCTTGCCAGCGAATGTTTTTCAGCATATCGGGGTGTATGGATACCGGCGGGAGGCGTTGCTGGCTTTTACAGCCTTGCCACCTTGTGCCTTGGAGCTTACCGAAAAACTAGAGCAGTTGCGCTTGCTATATTACGGCATGCCCATTCGAATGGCGGAAGTAGCCGAAAAAAGCATCGGCATCGATACGCAGGCTGATTTGGTGCGGGCGAGGAGGCTGTTGCAAAAATAGCAGGAAACGGGCCAAACGATCATCCTACGTATCACCAACGAAGGAGTGTGCCTCCGTCCCCGTTTATTATTGCCGATGGCCAACACCCATATTCCCGCCACACATTTGCGTTTTAGTAGTCATTGGCCCATTTATTGGGAAGGTAAACAGTTGCCTTTTAAGGCCATGCTGGGGGATTTGCAGCTGCGGATTATCGATTATCAGGAGTTAAAACAGCTGATTTTTAATGGCATGTGCCCAAAACAGCTGTACGTCGTTTGCCATTTGAGAAGTTCAGCTGGTTGCCATTGTAGCGACAGCTGACCAGCTTTTATCAATCATTTTCTGCGGTGGTGGCGCAGGTTGTTGGAGGATTTGGTAGGAGGAGCGCCTTGATTAAACTAAAGGCCAGCTTTAGTGTGCGCAACAGCTTGCGGCTGTTACGCATGGAACATGGCAGACCCCTATTTTTTTGCTATCTTTGCGCTTTAATTGATTTTTTCATGCTGAATATTGTACTTTTTGGCCCCCCAGGCGCCGGCAAAGGCACCCAATCGCAAAAACTCATAGAGAAATACGGCCTCATTCACTTATCAACTGGTGATTTGCTGCGGTCGGAAATTACAGGAGGGACGGCCTTAGGTTTGGAGGCGAAAAAATTAATGGATCAAGGTTTGTTGGTGCCCGATGCGGTGGTGATTGGCATGATCGACAGCAAGCTGAACGCCAATAAAACGGCGGCAGGCTTTATTTTCGATGGTTTTCCGCGCACCATTGCGCAGGCAGAAGCACTCGATGCGTTGTTAGCGGGACATAAACAAGCCATCAGCTGCATGCTGTCGCTGCGCGTAACCGAAGAGGAACTCACCAAGCGGCTGTTGCTGCGAGGTAAAAATTCAGGCCGCCCCGATGACCAAGACGAAAGCATCATCCACAAGCGGATACACGAATACGAAAACAAAACCGCAGCAGTGGCTGGCTATTATGGCGAGCAAGGTAAGCTGCGTGAAATAGAAGGCATTGGTGCCATCGACAGCATTTTCGCTGCTCTGTGCACAGAAATAGAAGCATAAATACCCCATTTTGGCTGAAAGCAATTTTGTTGATTACGTAAAAATCTGTTGCCGCTCGGGTGCGGGTGGCGCAGGTTCGGTGCATTTGCATCGTGATAAACACACAGCCAAAGGTGGACCTGATGGCGGCGACGGCGGTCGCGGCGGTCACATTATTTTGCGGGGTAACTCCCAGCTGTGGACGCTGTTGCACTTAAAATACCGCAAGCACATCATTGCGCAAAATGGCATAGCCGGCAGTTCAGGTTTAAAATCTGGGGCCAATGGCCCAGATGAGTACCTCGAAGTGCCCATCGGCACCGTGGCACGAGATGCCGAAACGGGTGAGCAGATTTGCGAGATCACGGAGGATGGGCAAGAAATTGTGCTTACCCCAGCCGGCCGCGGCGGACAGGGCAACCACCATTACAAAAGCCCTACCAACCAAACCCCCCGCTACGCCCAGCCCGGCGAGTCGGGAAAAGAGATTTGGAACATCCTAGAGCTCAAACTGCTAGCTGACGTGGGTTTGGTAGGCTTTCCGAATGCTGGTAAGAGTACTTTGCTGGCCAGTATCACGGCAGCTAAGCCGGAGATTGCCGATTATCCCTTTACTACCTTGGTGCCGAATCTCGGCATTGTACCTTACCGCGATTACCGGTCGTTTGTGATGGCGGATATTCCAGGTATCATCGAAGGTGCGCATGAGGGCAGGGGCTTGGGACATCGTTTTTTGAGACACATTGAACGGAATAGCTTGTTGTTGTTCATGATTCCTGCCGACGCTAAAGACCTGCGGGCTGAATATGCTATTTTGGAGAACGAATTGGCGATGTACAACCCTGAGTTGATGCACAAACGCCGGGTATTGGCAGTCACCAAGAGTGATTTGCTCGACGAAGAGCTGATGGGCGAGCTGCGTTTGGAACTACCCTTAGACATTCCTACGATTTTTATCTCGAGCATTACGAACTACAACTTGATGCAGCTGAAGGATTTGCTGTGGTTGGAGTTGCAGGAGAAGGCTTAAGATCGGCTTTAGAACCCGCTTCCAAAAAGGCTGCTTTGCAGACCCAGAAAAAGCTGCTCATCCACGAAAGCGTGAATACTGCCAGGAGGACACTTATAAGGAGGTAGCCAAGGCGCAGCAAAGGTTATTGCGGAGCCAGACCAATGCGAGCTGTACCGCTATTGGGTCATTTTTTTTGCGTGGTGGTATGCCGTTTGCTGGTTGTATTTGAGGTTTTCGAATTTTTCCCTGTACAGGCGCTGGAGGTGCAAAAATGATTTTTGGGTGTACGCGTGCGTACAGATTTGTTCATAGCGAAGCCCACATACCCCATTTTTTTTAAATAAATCCAGCTTGATTCTCCAATTACAAAAAGCAAAGCAAGAGATCAAGCTGAAGCATGGAAATTGAGCACAGGACCGACCGGTGATTGAGCTTGTCGAAATGACGGGTCGACATACTTACGTCAACCTTAGTTCGCGATCGTAAAGCGCACAATCAAGCCGCCGCTGGTTTGGCGGTTGGGGAAGGTGGTAGAGATAAAGGGCGTATTCAACACGTAATCGAAGAAAAAGCGCAGGTTCACGCGGTCGTTGAGCACGTAATCGGCACTAGGCTTGATGCTCACATTGCGACCACCGCCTGATGGCTGGGCTTCTGCCCCATCTAAATCGCGCAATATATTGGTGTTTTCGCGGATGTTGAGGTCGAAACGCACATTTAAATCATTTTTAGCGTTGCCCTGCACCCCGTTAAATAAAAACGGCAGCTTGTCGGCAGTAATGCGGTAGCCAATGCCCATGGTGATTTCATTGGTGCGCATTTCGTTCATGCGGTTGTTGAGGAGCGTTAGCGTTAGTGTGCGCATCTGCTTGTACTCCAGCCGCGCGGTGATGTTGTTACGCAAAGTGGCATCTATTCCTATCAAAGGCGCCAGCTGCTCCGAAATGGTGATTTGTGTGATCTGGTATTTCGGGTGAAAGTCGTCGGTAATCACCGTATCGCGACTCGACACAAAGCCGTTGGTTTCTTGATAGATGAGGTTGGTAGTAAAATTGCCTACCGAATACACCGAACGGTAACTGTGGTTAAAAGTCAAGCTTTGGAAGATGTTTTTGGCCCAAGCCATGCGTGTTAAACCATTGTAGGTAATGCGCCAGTTGGGCATCGGGATGCGTGGGAAGATGCCCAGGTCCATGAGCGCGGGGTCCTGACCAGTATAGGCTGCTAAGAAGGAAGGCACCAAAACATCAAGGGAGCGACGGCCATAGCCATCAGGGAACAAGGAATCTACCTCCCCGCGCCCTATAGAATTGGGGTTGAGCTCAGCCAAACGCTCTGCAATGGTGAGTCGATTGGCTTCTAACTGCCGGAAAGCCCCCGATTCGAGGTAGTTGCCAGCTTTTGGATCGGTTTCGATACGCTCAAAAGCCGTTCTCCAGGTGATGACCGATACACTGTAGTCGCCCGATTCGAGGCCATTGAACTGCAAGGGGTTACCAAAGCCGTCAGAACGAAAGTTTTCCTGGTAACGAAAGTTCTCTGTTTTTACAATGCTGAGGATGATTCGGAAATCTTTGATTGGTTCAATGGTCGCCTGCCCCTGCAAATTGATGTTGCGGGTACTCATGTAAAGCGCATTCAAATTGGTGTCGTTTACCAACCAGCCACGGTCAATGATGGTGGGGCGCAAGTCGGCCTGACTGCCAAATACAAACGGCAAACCTGGCGCATCGCTGTCAAAATTATTACCGAAGAATTGTGGATTCTGGTTGAAGCCTGGCAAAATAGTACCTTGCGTTACGCTGTAATTGGCCGAGGCATTTTTCACCATCATCAACATTTTTACCAAATGCCGTGGAATGTTCCAGGTGTAATCGGGTTTGTCGTCCACTCCCTTGGCTTTTTTAACTACGTCAGATTGGTCGGTATCGTCGCCGAATTGGTCTTTTTTCTTCTCGGTTTTGATTTGCTCCTCGGTTTTTTTCTTTGGCACGTCGCGCAAAGGCTGGTCATTGGCAATTTTCTTCAAGATTTTGGACTTATAGTACAAATTGGTGAAGTTGAGATTGGCATTGGCCCGGTGTGTTTGTGAATTTTGGATTATGTTGCCCAAACTGTCAGCAGCCAAAGGTGCGGCCGTCCACTCAAAAGTAGTTTGGTATTGGTACGAACTGTTGATCCAGTCTAGGCTACGGAACTTGTTAAAGGGCAATTGATAATTGATGTTGGCACTTTGATTGTAACGTGTGGGCCTTCCCAAATTTTTCAAGTTTTGTAGGACGGTGTCGCGTTTGTCTTCGGTGTCAATACCGCCAAATGGTTCATCTACCCGGGTGGCCATGGTTGCGTCAAACTCTAGCTTCAACGAACGCGTGAGGTCGTAGCGCATGTTGTAAAAGCGATTGAAGGTGAAGTTTTTATTGAAGGTTGGTTCGATGCCCGCGCCGCCTTCAGCATTGTTGCGCAGTTGTGTGGTTTGGTACAAACGGTCTAGATCGGTGCGCACACTTACACTCTGGGGCAGATAGAAGAAGTTAAAATCGCGGATCCAGGTGTTACCCTTGCCTTTAAAGGCGCCTATTTTGGCGAAGGGCCGAACGTTTTTGGGCTGGTGACTGAAGTTATAGCCCAAACTTCCGCGGTAGGTCTTCATGGAATTGTACGCAATGAAGGGGTTGCGGTTGTAGTTTTCAGAGTAGGAAAGTGTTACGTTTAAGTTCGAGATGTCCCAAGGCATGGGCTTTTTCTTGCTCGTACGCATTTTTTGGACGTTGGTGAAGTTGACGGCCCGCCGCAAGGTGTAGGTTTCGGCCGCACGCACCACGGAGTCGCGGGCAGCAGGGTCTTCCACTCCTTCTAAGAGGGTAGAGAGGAGGATGTCACCGTCTATGGGATTAAACTCTGGTCTGCTGAAGCCTTCCCCAAAACCAAAATACATCGGGATCCGCAAGCCAAATCTTTCAGGGAAAAACTTGCCGAGTTCGAAGCTAGAGGCAATGTCGTACTGGAAAAGGTCTTCACGCGAGCGGTCGCTTACTTTGGTTTCTACCCCACCAAAGCCAACGGTTTTACGCAAACCGGTAATGTTTACGGTGCCAAAATCGGCCAAACGCATGTTTACCATGCCGGTGGCTGCCCAGCCATCTCGGTTGTCGAATTCGGTGAGGCGTAACTCGTTGAACCAAATTTCACCACATTTGTCTAGCCCATCGTCGCTGCGGCCAGGTGCGGATTGGGGATTGCGCACGCCGAGCATGATGGTTTGGATGTTGCTCAAATTGGGGTTACCGAGGATGGTGATGCGGTGACCGTTGGCTAAATTGACTGTAAAAGGTAAATTCAAGGGCCAAGCTGCATCGTTTCGCATTTGTTTGGCTTTGTTGAGCTCGGCAAAGGTTACGTTAATACTGTTTTCCACCGGCCAAATGAGCGCCGGGTCTAGCACACCTGCGAGCGTGAGAATGAGCGGCTGTTCGTATTCGTAATAGTTTTGAACGTAGTCGTTACCTAAACGCATGAAGGCGGTGACATCACCATTGCGCATTTCGCTGTTTTCACCACTTTCGGCGTGGATGAACATCTCAATGCGTTTGTAAGCACGGATGTCGAAACGCGTGTTTTTGAAGGCTGCGCGAGCATCACCATCCCGCAAATTACAGAAGCGCAGCTGCAAAGCCTGCTCGTTGAGCTGCTGGAAGTTGGTCGTGAAAACGTTCGTTACCCGCTCAATGCCGGGAGGCACCACATAGGGAATGGGCTGGCGGTTGCCGTTTTCTTCAATGTTTACAGTCGATAATAAAAAGAGGGTGCTCTGGTCGCGGTCTACGGGCACATACTCACCCGGCGTCTGCAAATCGTTGAGGTATCGGCGCCAGTCGGTACGCACGAGCTGCAGACTCGCAAAGCGGCACACAATGCTGTCGTCGAACCCCGTCATGTACATGCGGATAAAACGGATCGATTTGTAGTCGAGCACGTTGCCAACACGGCGGTCGGGACTCTGAATTGGCACCCGAAACTGGTACCACTTGACTTCAGCGCTGGTTTGATTGCGCAGCTGAACCGTAGAATTGAAGATGTCGTTGATGTAATTCCGGCCAATGACCATGTCAACGGGACGCAGACTGATGCGGTATTCGAAATAGTCCTCGGCCTGGGTAAGGGTGTTGTCGAAATTGATGTCTTCGGTGTTCGGTAAGTTGGTGGCAGAGGTGGGGTAGGGCTCCGGCGACTGCTGATCGGTGGGTGAATTGCCTTCGAGACCGTTGAACAACTTATATCTTTGTAAAATGTTTAGTTCAATGTCATCAAAATCGCTGCCGCGGTAGTGGTGGTAGTTGTCGCTGGCCGGATCGAGCAACGCCCGCTGATAAACGGCTGAACCCGCGCCAAAAGCTTGCTCAAGCTGTTGCAAATAGGCCGCAAAAAACAGAGCCTCGTTGTCGTCACCCAAACCATCTAGTCCTACGTCTTGTGTTTCTCTTGAGGTAGGGTCGTTGTCGAAAGCATTCACCAGTGGAATCAGCCGCGGTACAATGCCCCAGGTAGTGGTGTCTACTTGGCCGCTTCCATCTGGCCGAGGCAAGCCGTTTTCAAAGGAGCGCCGCCCGTCTTTGAGGATGTCCTCCGATACATTGCCGAGGTTAATAAACATGTCGCCACCCGTGTGATTAGGCTTGTAAATGAAAGGGTCGAGCATCCAAAACTCGATGAATTCGATGTTGGCCGCTTCAAAGTCATTGGTTTCGATTTTGCGCTGCACCCCACCCCAACGCGAACGTGGATCGTTGAGTACGCCATCTGCAGCCATCCCGGCGGAGTAAGCGCTGGGTAGGGCATCAAAGTTGTAAGGCCCTTTTTGATTTGGGTAGTACGCCAAATCAAAGGTGGGCATGGTTTCTGGCTGGTTGTTCGCAAGCTGTCTGTTTGGAAATACTTCCATTGACAATACCTCGCGGGTGTAATGGTTCGACTTCGCTTCTAAATTGTCGCGCAAATGCGGTGGCGTGATGGGGGCATTGCGGAAAAAGAGCGGGTCGATGTTGTACCAATTAAGCTTGGCGCGGTTGAAGCCGTAAGCGAGATCGTTGCGTAAACTGGCTTCTTGAAAAACAGTCGGCGTGCTCGCAATTTGCCACTGGGAGAAGCTTTTGAGGTCGAAATTACTCTCTGCCGCTTCAAAATCGTCGATGTAGGAGATGCCGCCGCCTTCGCCAATGGCACGGGCATTGCCGGGGAGCAAGCGGGCGTATTCTCCCGTCATTTGTACCGATGAAATTTCTTTGGTGCTTAAAAAAGGCAGTTTATCCACCAAGCGGGTGATGAATTTGCTTTCTTTTTGAGCGCTCATGTCCAAACCAATCATGGTGTTGCGAATGGGCTCGTCGCCTTGGGTAACCTTGGGCGTAATTGGGCGCTCGTTGAGGTGCAAGAGCGTGGCGCCAAGGTTTACATCGCGGTTGAGGCGGTAGTCGAAGCGGGTGGCCGACAAAGTTCTGGCCGTGGCTTGAAACAACGGGTTGTTTTCGAATTGTACGTTGATTTGTTCGCCGGAGCTCAGTAGGCTAGGGTTGATGATTTTCACCCGACCCAGGGTATAGTCTACCGTAAAGTCGGTGCCTTCGGTGAGCTGCCGCGTACCGGCTGTTACTTGCACCGAGTTGGGCGGAATGTTCATGGCGCCGAGGTTGATTTCGGAGCCTGAGGCCGACTGGTACTGGCCTACGAGCCGGAAGCGGTTGAGCTCAGGGAATTGCTGTGCCCAAGCTTTGGTACTGTCATAGAGGGGCCGGAAGACGTATTTGCGTTTGATGGCGTCGGTCGTTGGTCCCGCGGCTTCAAAGGCTGCATTCAAATCCTGCCCAAAAGGCTCGATGGTAGGGAAAATGACGCGACCACGTTGCATGTCAATGGTGATGTTGGGCACGAAGTCGAAAATACCGTCGGGTTGTGGCTCGAGTTGGGTGTTCAGCCGGTCTACCCCCAGTACTTGAATGAGCTGCTTGCCTGCCAAACTGCCTTCAGGTATAAAGTTTTTGTTGCCCGTGAGCACATCGTTGTATACCACGTTGAGGATGAAGTCTTGCTGACTCAACTGAAAGGCATTCAGAGAATAAACGTTTTTCATCATCAAATCCCAAATCGGCAAATCGGTACGGATGGTGGTGCCTTTTAGGAGCTTGAGGAACAGGACTGAAGGCGCTTCTTGCTGCGAAGGCACTTCTTGTGAAAATTCACCCACCCGGTACAATACGCCGTTTACGGTGTATTCAAAGGCCACCGCGAGCACCTCATCGTTGTTGAGGGCCGCATTCAGCGACACATAACCTAAAAGTGGGTGGAAGGTATATTGGTTTTGCTCGAGTTTGCGAGCGAATGTAATCTCATAATCGGCCGCATTGCGGAGGTTGGAGAAGGGAAAAGTCCCTTCTAGCACATCTAAAAGCGAGTTAGAAAGGCGGGCACCGGCGTTGGCAGGGTCTACAAGGTTGCTGTAAAGGTTGTTGGCGTCGTTGCGGGGAAAAGGGACTCCGCCGTTCGATTGCAGGTTGCTGTTGTGGGGATTGGTTTCGCCGAGGTCCATAAAACCTACAACGTCGCGCACGTCGGCGCTGATTTGGTTGCGATTGGTTACCCATACTTCTACCCGGGTAATTACGATATTGGAGCGAATCACTGGCAAGGTGGCCATGGCGCCATTGTATTGGTCACGGAAGCGCTGGGCCAAGAAGAAGTGGCGGTTGGCGTCGTATTGGTCTACAGGGATGTCGAAGCGGGTGGTTTGGGCGCCGCCTTGCACGGCTACCGATTGGGTTTGCCCGCGTTGCTGCGACATCACAGTGGTTACCCGCAAACGCCCAAACTGCATTTCGGCTTTGATACCAAACAAACTTTGGCTGCCTTGGATGAGGGCAGAGCGCAAAGGCAGGTTTACGTTACCGACTTCGATTTTTTTGATGATTTCATCTTCAAAACCTGTGTATTCCAGCTTCATTTGGTTTTCGAAGTTGAAAACAGCTTGGGTGTTCTGACTGGCGGTGAACTTTAACTTTTCTCCAATGGCGCCTTGCACGGTCATTTGGATGTTCATATCGAAGTCGAAATTGCCAATACGCCGCTGCTGTACGGTGAGGTTGGGGTTGTCGATGTAGTTGGAGTTACCTGCAAAACGCAATTCGGCTGAACCCTGTGGTCGAATGTCGACAAAACTACCGCCGAAAATTTTATCAAATACCTTGGGCCCTACGTAAATTTTGGGAATAATGCCTTCGCGCTCAATGTTACCAGAGGCTTGTCCGCCCGTGCGCTCCCGCCAGTAGGCCTTTTTGTTTTTTTCTCGTTCCCAGCGCAGGTATTCCTCGTAACTCATGGGTGTGCCTTCTCCAATAAATATGTCGCCCACCTTCTCGCGCAGGATGTAGCGGCCTGTGATGGGGTCGTATTGAACGATTTGGGTGGTTGGGCGGCTGAGATTCAGTGGATTGCGGCCGCGGTTGAGCGGGTCCTGACTGTCTTGCATGGGATATGGCAAGCCCGCGGAAGTGCTGTCGCCACCCGGATTCTCTTGTCCGAGGGCTTCGCCCTGTCCCAAAACGCAACAAGCTGCTATCAAAATAGATAGCAGCCTGAAGGTAGTCAGACTTTTAGGCCTGATAATTAAGCCATATCCCCACAATAATCTCACTTTACACGCTTCTTAATGCCTTCTTAATGAGCTCTTCCACGGTAAGCGGTCCTGCTGCTTGTTGTACCATTTGAGTTAGTATTTTTTCCATCTGTGGACGCGGGAACCCCAACGTAACCAATGCCATTAACGCCTCTTCTTTGATATTATTGCCGACGCTTAGCACCGCGCTGTCTTCTAATCCTGCTAGTTTGCTGAATTTATCGCGCAATTCTAAAATCAAACGCTGGGCAGTTTTGGGCCCCACCCCTTTGATGCGCCTAATATCGGCTTCGTTGCCGCTAGCAATGGCGCGTTGCAGTTCGTCGGGAGTGGCGTAGCTGAGTATGGTGCGGGCGGTGTTCGGACCAATGCCTTGCACGCTGAGGAGAAGCAAAAAGACCTCTTTCTCCAGCTTATTTATAAAGCCGTAAAGCACTTGTGCGTCTTCTCGCACGCTGAGGTAGGTATGTAGTTTTACAGCTTCCGAATCGCCGAGTTGGCCATAGGTGTAAAGCGAAATGTTAACTTCATAGCCCACGCCTTGCACATCGATGATGAGTTGAGTGGGGTTTTTGAAGAGGATGCGGCCGCTGAGGAAGGCGATCATTTGATTTTCTGCCCCCGTGTTTGTGCATCTACCACGGCTATGGTGACCATGTTTACAATTTCACGCACAGTGCTGCCCAGTTGGAGGATATGTACAGGCTTTTTGAGACCAATTAGTACCGGACCAATGGCTTCGGCGGCACCAAAACTTTGCAGCATCTTGTACGACATATTGGCGGAAGCCAAGTCGGGGAATATAAAGGTGTTGACTTGATGTCCCACCAGCTCACTAAAGGGGAAGTTTTCGGCCAGCATCTCGTTGTCCATGGCAAAATTGGCTTGCATCTCGCCATCTACCAATAAACCAGGGTAGCGGTCTTTAAGGATGGCGGTGGCTTGTGCCATTTTTTTAGGCACCTCCCCTTCTACGGAGCCAAAATTTGAGTAGCTAAGCAGGGCCACCACGGGCTTTAGGCCCAGCCGTTTTACTGCATTAGCGGTCGAAATGGTGATTTCAACAATGTCTTCCACTGTTGGATTGGGGGTTACCGAGGTGTCGGAGAAGAAAAACTGGCCTTTTTTGGTGAGCATGATGTACATGCCCGAAACGCGGCCAATACCAGGTTCAGCGCCTATTATCTGCAAGGCAGGGGTCATGGCGTGGGTGTATTTACGGGTTATGCCCGATACAAAGGCATCAGCTTCACCGGCTTCGAGCATCATGCAGCCATAATAACTGCGGTTCATGAGCAATTTGCGGGCATCATACAGGGTAACGCCTTTGCGCTTGCGTTTTTCGAAAAGCCCTTCGGCATATTCTTCGAAGCGAGGTGTTGGCTTGAAAGGGTCGATCATCGGCATTTGACTGATGTCGAGACCGTTTTCATCTGCTATTTTTTGAATGATGTTGATATCACCGAGCAAAATAGGCTTGGCAATGCCTTCTTCAAGCACGATGTGAGCGGCTTTGAGCACTTTGAAACTGTCGGCATTGGCAAAAACCACTTTTTTCGGGTCGCGCTTGGCCTTTTGCGTAAGCAGATTCATGAATTTTTCGTCTAAACCTAACCGCTTTTTGAGCGCTAAGTGATAGCCATCCCAATCGGTGATCGGGAATTTGGCCACGCCTGAATCCATGGCAGCTTTGGCTACGGCTGGTGATACGGTGTAGATTAAACGTGGGTCGAAAGGCTTGGGGATGATGTAATTTTTGCCGAATTGGATATTTTTTTCGCCATAGACGAGGTTCACCACTTCGGGCACTGGACTTTTGGCGAGTGCCGCAAGGGCTTTCACAGCGGCCAACTTCATCTCTTCATTGATGCGGGAGGCTCGTACATCGAGGGCGCCTCGGAAAATGTATGGGAAGCCAAGTACGTTGTTTACTTGGTTAGGATGGTCGCTGCGGCCAGTGGCCATGATGAGGTCTTCTCGGGCGGCAATTGCGAGGTCGTACGGTATTTCGGGATCGGGATTGGCGAGGGCAAAAACAATCGGATTGGCGGCCATAGAGCGAATCATGTCTTGATTCACCACATTGCCTTTGCTCAGCCCTATAAATACATCGGCACCCACCATGGCTTCTTCGAGCGTGTGTAAATCGACTCCCGTTGCGAAATAGCGTTTGTTGGCTTCTAAGTTTTCGCGATCGGCACGAATTACACCCTTTGAATCGAGCATGATGATGTTTTTGCGATCCGCACCCAAGGCTTCAAACAAGCGGGTACAGCTGATGGCCGAGGCTCCGGCGCCATTGATGACGATGCGGACGTTCTTGAGCTCTTTTTCCGCCAGTTCCACGGCGTTTAACAGGGCGGCACTCGCAATGATGGCGGTGCCGTGCTGGTCGTCGTGCATCACCGGGATATTCATTTCTTCTTTGAGCCGGCGCTCAATTTCAAAACACTCCGGTGCTTTGATATCTTCGAGGTTGACCCCGCCAAAAGTGGGTTCCATGGCTTTTACGGTGGCCACAAATTGGTCTACGTCTTTTACGTTGAGCTCAATGTCGAATACGTCGATGTCAGCAAAGATTTTAAAAAGTAACCCTTTGCCCTCCATAACGGGTTTGCTGGCTTCGGGACCAATATCGCCCAATCCTAAAACCGCGGTTCCGTTCGAAATTACGGCTACGAGGTTTCCTTTGGCGGTGTATTTATAGACGTTATCAACGTTTTTTTCAATTTCAAGGCAGGGTTCTGCCACACCTGGGGAATAGGCAATGGCCAGGTCACGCTGTGTATTGGTGGGTTTGCTGGGAATGACTTCAATTTTCCCGGGGCGACCTTGACTGTGGTAGTCGAGGATTTCCTTTTTCCGCGCTTTATCTTTCATTGTTGCAAAGGTAGGAAATTGTGGCAGACATCAGACCGCTGGCTGC
>Ga0209702_10001897_pt1 | contig 38115 bp, 36 predicted proteins | sample FRY01_FD_187210 | JGI IMG/M metagenome (GOLD analysis project Ga0209702, IMG submission 187210) | Freshwater microbial communities from Lake Fryxell liftoff mats and glacier meltwater in Antarctica - FRY-01 (SPAdes) (version 2) | ecosystem: Environmental > Aquatic > Freshwater > Ice > Glacier...
AGGCAATCCGGCGGACAGCAATCTCGTGGTCCCCTGCGTCGAGCGCCTCAAAGCCAAGCCGCTCCAGCTCAAAAAACTCTGGAGCGACCGTGGCATGTTCAGCCGCAAAAACGAAGACTACCTCAAAGCGCAAGACATCAGTAGCGGTCTGTGCCCGCGCGATCCCGCCGAGTTGGCGCGGCGGCTGCAAGACCCCGAAGTCAAAGCAGGGATGAAACGCCGCGGCGGCACCGAAGCGCGAGTGGCGATCTTCAAGAACGTGTTCATGGGCAACCCAGCAGCAGGGCGTAGCTTTGAGGCGCGTGAACGCGCCTGCGGCTGGGCCGTGCTCACGCACAACCTGTGGGTGCTCGCGCGCCTGCCAAGAGACATCGCCGCCAAGCCAAACAAAACCAAGCCGGAAAAGGCACAGTGGAGCAAAGAGAGAAAGGCTGCGCCGAGAGCAGCCGCCTGAGCATCTGCAAAAGATCAGCAGCTGGAGGAAAGAAACAAACCAAGAGGCGAAGCCATGCCCGCGAGAGGAGGTAGAGCGCGAAAGAAGACGGTCGCGAACATCAAAGAGCCGCGAAGAGGTCGTCAAGCAGCCAAGAGAAGGCCATCATGCCGCTCGAAAATCTCCGCAAGTTCGCGGAAAACGCCCCGATTGAAAACGCCAGCCTTTGGGACAGGCTCTAGCTAGCGCTGCGCAGGCGTTGCGCTTTTCGCCGACGGTGTAAAACCTTGACGGCACATTGATCATCCGCACCTCTGGGTGATCAAAACGTAAAGTCTGGCAGTCCAAGTCGTTCAAAACGATCAGCTCCTTCACTCCATCATAATCCTGGCGTAAAAAGGATTCGATCGCTTCTTCCAGCACATGAGGGCGGCCATAGGTCAGGCACATGCAGCTTACCGGTGGTGTTTCATTCATGATTCGTGGTGGTTGAGTCGTTCTTTCAACCCCTCGATCATGAGGGCAGACATGTCATGGGTGATGTAGGAAAGCGTGCTACCACAAGCAGTCGGGTGTGTATTGATATCAAATACATCCAGTCGATCACCCATAAAACACCCCTCAAAGTGGCAGCAGTCCACGGACAACTCTTCAAACACCTGCCTCAGTTTGGCATGGTGTCGCCGTGGTAGGTCAAAAGGGACCGCGTGGGCTGCGGTGCCGCTTTTGAGGATGCGCTGCTCGGCAGGTGCCGCATAGAGCCAACCAGTGGTGAAGCGCCCCAGCACATAACCAGCTCGAAAAAAAGACCTGATGCCCTTGCTGGCATTTTCTGCGAACCGGGTAGCAATTCGCTCGCGGCCTTTGCGCTCGGCATACTGGCCGCGGTTGTTGTTGTAGGCTGCTGTTTCGATCCATTGATGATCCGTGCTGACACGGGAGCTGTAAGTCTGCGTTTCCCACTGCACCGTTGCTGGCGGCGTGGCGATCTCCGAGCCGATTCCTTGCTGGTGCAGCAGCGGCAGATACTTCCACTTGCTGTGATCTCGCAATTTGAAGGCGTCATTCAGAGTCAACCGGGCAGGTAGGTTCCATTCCCGCAATTTTTCCAACACCTCCGGTTCAGTAGGGTCACGGAACATCTGAATATAGACATCGGCACTCGCAGGAGTGACTTCATCAATAGATAGGATTTTCATGCCTCCAGGTAGAGTCAAACCCACCGGCTGGTGTAAACTGACTAACTCCACCTGCACACCACCCCGAATCAATCCACCCAAAATATTATGCGGTGCCAAGACGACAAAATTGTCATTAGCACCACAGGTGTGCAGCTTGCCATTGGACATCGGGTAGCACAGGGCGAGAACATTCACACAAGTTGAATTTGAAAATTACTCGATTTCATCCAGTGCCAGAAACACCAGCGCCCAACTTTTCTTAGCCACCTCAAAGCCACCGAGTTCCAGACCGCGCAGGTGGGCGTTGTGGGCGATCTCGCGGCGCAGTTCGGGTTCGTAGGCCATTTTGCTGGCGTAGTAGATGAAGTCGCGTTCGTGTTGGCACAGGAAGCCGGTTTTACCGTGCTCGATCATCTGCTGCCAGCCACCTCGGTCATCCACGATGAGTACACTGCCACTCGCCATGGCTTCGAAACCAATGCGGGGCCAGTTTTCGGTGGTATCGCTGGGTTGCAGGATGATTTGGCAGTGCCTGTAGAAATCCCGCTGGCTGATGATGCTGCTATCGCAGGCGGTGGTGACCCAAGAAGGGGGCCGTCCGATCTTCGCTTCGCTTCGGGCATCAAACCCCAGGAAAAGTCCTCTCTTCATCACCGGAGCCACGAAGTACTCGTAAATGTGCAGGGTACTGGCCGCGAATTTATCGGCATCCTGGCGGGAGATGCGTCCGCAGCCGAAGAAGTCCTCCGTCCGGTTTTCAATGAAGGAAAAGGCGGTGGTGTCGAAGTAGGGGGTGAACGTGAGGTGCCTAATCTTGGGATCAGGATTCAGGGCTTGCAGCAGTGGCATGTTTTTTTGCCTCACTTGCTCATTCTGGTAGAGAAACAGAGCGATCATGCCCTCCGTCATGCGTTGCTTCTCCTTGTCGAAAAGCCAGGTCATGCAGTTGATGAAGACTGTACGCTTCGTTTGCGCATGAATCTCCGGCAGGTGATCTAGAAACTCGGAGTTGCAGAAGCCCAGCACGGCATCTTCAGGTGTAATGACCTCCCACTGGTTGGGTTTGTGAATGACCACTCCGGCTTGAATCAGTTCCGTGTAGAGAGGCTCTTTCTTGGGATTGCCGCCCGAAGGAATCAGGTGGACCTCCACACCCATCGCCCTCCAGAGCTTGATCTGGTGATGCAGTTCGGTGGAGGCACCACCGTATTTGCCAGGAAATCCATGAGCAAAGATTCGTTTCATGAAGTCAAGATTGGTTGAGAGCCAGCAGCCTTGGTGAGTTTCTGAGCATGTGGCTTCTCATGATCAAGTGTCTCAAGCAGGTTAATCCACTGCGATGAGACTTTGCTGTGGAATCTCGCGCCATTTGCCGTCGTTGATCGACCACTCTAAAGGCCCAAAAGACCATTCGTTGGCAGCGATCGAGTCTCCCAGGCGCAATCGCATTTTATCCGCTCCCGGCTGCGGCTCGGCAACGACATAGCGATGATTGCCCTCCATTTGAAATTCACGCAGCTTGCCATCCACCGTGAATTTGAGGCGTTCACTGCCACTGGGGCTGGCTGAGCGTAGCTTCACACTGCGCACTTTACCGGACAACAACAACACTCCTTCCATAACGACAGGGGTCTTGTTGGAAGGCAGGGTGACGGTTTCATTCTCCCATAGCGTCCGTTTGCCTCCAATGCTCAGCCAAAGGCCGTTGCTGACTTTGCCTGTGATTTTTCCATCCGCGAGTTCGACCGCCAATGCCTTGAGAACGGTGTCGATCATGTTCGCGTCTTGCAGATCACCAGCTTTAGTCGCTTCACGAAGCGCAGGTTCAAGATCGCGATAATACTGGCCCTTGGCGGCAACAAAACCATCACGATACGAATTGCGTGAAGCAATCAGGCTGGGCCTCTTGAAGTCCACAGCCACTGGGCCCCCCGCGGCTGCCTGCTTTTTCGCCTTCTGGATTTGATTTGCCTCTTCAAGCTGACCGGCCTGCATGGAAAATTGAAGGTTACGATCCAGCTCATTGATAAAACGTTTGGAGACAGCACCGACACTCTGTTGGTAACGTTCCTTGGCTTTGATAGCCGCAGGAGACTTGAATGCCGGCTCTTCGGCAAATCCTGGCATCATGAGGAAAGCCAAAAACAAAAAAATCAGCGATAGAACCTTAACTGGATAAGTTGTGACGAAAGACTTCATGGTAAAATTAATGGTACTGAAGATAGCATTACAGAGGTTGTGCTAAGGGTTTGTCATCAAAGCCGTTCACGATTTTTTCAATTTGTTGCAGCCTGACGTCATTTTCCTTCGAGCGTGGTTGGCATGATGTTGAAAAACTAATGATGTGGTGTTATTCGTCGATTATTCAGGACATGCGAGACTCGGGCGTAATCAATGAGGGGGGGGACAAATTGCGGATCGCTAGTCTTCGATATCAAAACCCCAGATTGCCATGCTCGTTCCCCGTCGCCTCCTTCCATTGCAATTAGGAAATCGTTACTTATTTCCAAACTCGAATGAACGCGCATGATCGCCACACTTTCGGGTATCGGATTTGCGAGTCTCACCAAAAAATACTTTGGCACTTCGCATTTTTTACCATCCTCAAACTCCACAGTCATGCGGGTAAAATAGGTGTTATCACCTTTCGGGACATCACCTGAAACGATCCAATCGTTTGGAGAGTGTATCAACTTACATATCGTGAATTTAATTGTGATTTGTTGGTCACCCCAGCTTTCTTTGAGCGTGTATGAGTTTGTTTTTTCATCGCCAAACCGCCTGTCACGATCTGGAGGTATCAAATAGTCCATTGTTGTCCAGTTAGGAAACAATTGGCTCTCGAACATGCTGGAAAACAAGAAGCCATTTCGTCTGGTTGAGCATGCCGTAAGCGAGAGTAGCCAGATCAGACTAATTGATGAGATGAGTATTTTCATGTTAATCAGGGCATTGTGGCTCGTCAGGTTCTTTCACTAAGCCAGTTTTACAATCGACGCCACATTCGACATCTTTGATGTTACATGTGGGTTGTTTTTGATTCTTTTTCTCGTTGCTATCAAACCATTTGAATAGCTTGCCCAAGTCTTTGCCAGAACAGGTCATGCAACCTGTTGAGTCTGGTCCTTTCTTACCATCTGTGCCCTCGTGGATCATGATGCCCTGCCGAAGGCCCGTTCCAGGGTGGTTGACATTGGTGGGATCCTGGCCTGGGGAATTAATTCCCCACCATCCTGGTAGGTATATGTCTTTTTTGGGGTCGTATTGGTCTTGGCGTTTTCTGTTGATCTCGTAGTTGCCTTCTGGAATGCGACCACGACCACCATAGCCGGTTTGGTTGGCCTTGAATCCAAAGTCTTTCTTTGAAGTCCAGTGGAAAAACAAAAAACTTCGATCCTCTTCCCGTCCGCACGTTTTGCAGTTTTGCTTTCCATCTCCTTTGCACCGGTTGCACTCAATTGTTTTTTTCAAACCAAGATGATCTAAGGCATGCAAAGGATCATTATCCACAAACTGATACAGATGATTGCCTCCGCTTTCTTCAATTGGATCCTTGCAGCTCCACCTGCCGAGGGCAGGTAAATAATATCGGTACCCGTAATTCATCCAGCCCGTCTCGCTGTCCTCAAACTGCCCTTGGAACCCAAACTCCATGCCGCTCTCGCTGCTGGTTCTCGGCGTGAAGTCGGGATTCAAGATCGTCCGCAGACCGAAGGCGCTAAACTGGTAACGTTCCTTTACTGCTCCCGCTGCATCCGTAATCGCCGCCGGGCTGAAGTAATCCATCAGGATGTAGCGCGTTTCATTGAGCGTTGTTTCTCCAACCGCACGGTCGCGCCGGATCAGGTCATCCCGGTGCTTGGCACCCCACAGGTAGCTCAGTTCCGCCGCGGTTCCGGTGTTCTTGCGTTCCTCCACCGGACGCCACTGGTCGTTATAGTAGCTGCGTAGGGTCACGCCTGTTTGATTGTTGGTGCGAGTGATCCGTCGTGTGATGCCGTCGTAGGAGTAGCGGTGTATCTCATTGCCTTCGGAATTGCTCACTTGTGTGATGCGACTCCAGGCACCCCAGGTGATTTGCCAGGACTGGCTCCAATCCTGCTGAGGACCAGGAACCGCTTGGAGCATTCTCCCTGCGCGATCTGTGCGCATGGCTGCCGCACCCTGAATCTCCATCAAGCGGTTTCCTTTGTCATGGGTGCGAGTTTGTTCGAGAGAAGCAGCACCATTTTGAAGCATTTGGTAGCCTTGCCAGTTACCCGTTTCGTCATAGTCCCAGCGCGAGCCTGTGGCAGGCACTCCAGCGATGGCATTCTGTGCCAGATTGAGATTACCGCGATTGTCGCCAGCCACCTGGCTCAGAGAATCGTAGGCATAGGCATTGTCCCAGCCTTGTGTGGTTGCCCGCTGCCGCCAAGTGCGGCGGCTGTCACGGTCAAAACCGTATTGAAGTTGTTCAAGAGTGGTTGGCATGGTGGAGAGACTTTGAAATCAATATTTGTATCATGAAAGGCCGCCTGTGGTTATCGCCGCCGTACAAAGCCAACATGTTTGTATTCTGGAGACAGGTCTTTCATGGGTTTTCCAGATATGAAGCACTGATAGAGAGATACGTTGATTTGATCTCGCGCAGGTGATGAATCAAATCCCAGCACGAGTCCCTGATCACCGCTGACCCATTTGGCATAGCTAGCGCCCTCTTTAAAAAAACAATCACGTTCTTCATTTGTGCTGAATCGAAGCTCAGATTCCTCAACAACAAACCGCGCAGCGATTCCGTCATCGAGTGATAATGGCCCCCAAGATTCTCCGGGGTTATAGATTCCATTCTGATGTCGCCATGGTTCGGTGCGCTGCACCAGCTTGACGTCATGACTCTGGCCATCGATCACATATCTTCTGCTAAATTCGGAGAGATAAATGATTCTACCTGAGCCATTTGGGTTTTCAAAAGCAATCTCTTGGCCTGCCGACATGACAGTGTGGTGTGCTATTGGTTTTGCTGAATCAGATGTGTTCATGGTGTTTAGCGAATTGCAGCCCATGCAGAGACTCGCGATAAGTGCCTGTGATAAAATGCGACTTTTCATATTAATGAACTAGCCAGGGAATCATTGTGTCGAACATCCAAGGTTCCATGCCTTTTACCCCGGCGTCTCTCAAACAGTCGGCTAGCGCATGATCACATTTTTCGATGCAATCGCTGACCTCCTTTTTATCCTCTGGGCAAGGGCAATCTTCACCAGTCACACACTCTGCAATGCAATAGTCGTGATCTTTGTAACACTTGTCCCGCTTATCAACGGGAGGTGCGCTTTTATTATAGGGAGGCAGCAACCCGTTTTCCGAATTCCAGCCACGGTCTGCCCAACCAGGACCGCCCCAATTCCCGTAGTGGTGGAATCCTTTGTGGCCTTTAGGCTTTGGCGGTGCTTTAACTCCACCCTTTGATTTACCTCCTTTATCACCTCCATTGTCTTTTCCTTTATCTGATGTTGGGCATGTATTATCGCTGTCGGCTAGGCCGAAAAGGTCAACCTTTGATACCGCATTGTTGCCCACCATCTGATAGACATTCCAGCCGCCTTCTTCCTCAATGGGATCCTTACATGCCCATCTTCCGAGACTGGGTAGGTAATAACGATAGCCATAATTCATCCAACCGGTTTCAGCGTCTTCGAAATGCCCTTGGAAGGAGAAAGCCATGCCGCATTCGCTGTTGGTTCTTGGCGTGTAGTCTGGATTCAAGATCGTTCGCAGGCCGAAGGCGCTAAACTGGTAGCGTTCCTTTACGGCACCGCTTCCATCGGTGATCGCTGCAGGGCTGAAATAGTCCATCAGTATGTAGCGCGTTTCATTGAGTGCGGTGCCGCCCACCGCACGGTCACGCCTCACCAAGTCATCCCGATGCCGGGCACCCCAGAGGGAACTGGCACTGGCAGTCGTTTCACTGTTCTTGCGCTCCTCCACCGGGCGCCATCCGTCGTTGTAATAGCTGCGGAGCGTTACACCGGTTTGGTCATTTGTGCGAGTGATCCGCCGAGTGATGCCGTCATATTCATACCGGTGAATTTCATTGCCCTCGGTATGGCTCACTTGGGTGATGCGGCTCCAGGCATCCCAGGTGATTTGCCAAGACTGGCTCGATCCTGCTGAGGGCCGGGGACGGCCTGGATCATCCGCCCGGCACGATCCGTGCGCATGGCTGCTGCGCCTTTCACTTCCATGAGGCGGTTGCCCTTGTCGTGGGTGCGGCTTTGATTCAACACTACTGCTCCGTTCTCAAGTGTCTGATACCCATGCCAGTTCCCCGTCTCGTCATAATCCCAGCGAGAACCATTGGCAGGAACGCCCGCGATTGTGGTCTGGGCCAGATTGAGATCACCGCGATTATCCCCCGTCACCTGACTGAGAGAATCATAGGAATAGGCGTTGTCCCAGCCCTGAGTCGTTGCCCGTTGCCGCCAGGTACGTTGGCTGTCACGGTCAAAGCCGTATTGGAGTTGTTCGAGGGTGGTTGGCATAACGCATCAGTTGCTAAAATTTTCCCACTACGGCAGTTTGGTAATGTCCAGGACGTTGAATTGAAACTCAAATCGAAGAGATCCATCACCTCCCGGCGGATCGTGTTTTTTGCGCACTGCGCTTTGATGGAGATGGCTGTACACGTCTTCTGATGCTCCGCGTTGAACGATCTGCTCAAAAAATGTGATCTTTAGATTGTCCCCCATAGATGGCATCGCGGGGGGCTCACTTTGGGGGAAAATAATGCACTTTACCTCCCTCTCATCAATGAGGGTTCTGACATAAAATTTATCGTTATATACTTTGACCACGTTGACAACGAGAGACGACAACGAGCCTAACTTGCCACCAAAAATTCCATTGAAGTCGTGTGGTGACAGCGAGCTAAAGCTCGACTTTTCTCTTCCATGCAAGTTGCACAATGAATACTCAATTCCTGCGCATCGCGCGAGAAATCCTGATACTGCAAGCAAGCAGAGAATTGAAATGATCAGCCGTTTCATTATTCGTTTCCTTCGCATATCACGCAGTACTGCGTTTCATCAAAGTCTGGATAACGCTCCTTCCAATCTTCGAAATCCATTGTGTAAGGCTCTTGAGTTTCGGGGTCAAATCCGTGCATCATTCCTTGCTTATCCATCACGCCAGAATCGAAGTGGCCTGGTCCTGTTCTTGTCGGAGTTCCGCCAGCAAATGCCGGAACGGTGGGCTTAGTGGGCAAGCGTGGCGGCATTGCGGGTGGCGATGGCGTCGATCTCAGCGAGGTAGTTTGTCGTCCAGTTCACGAGGTTCTGGGCGCTGTCAGGAATGTAGTCTTTTTTCATGATCGTTGAGGGTTCTCAGAAGTTGAGCGTTGAGCGTTGAGCGTTGAGCGTTGAGCGTTGAGCGTTGAGCGTTGAGCGTTGAGCGTTGAGCGTTGAGCGTTGAGCGTTGAGCGTTGAGCGTTGAGCGTTGAGCGTTGAGCGTTGAGCGTTGAGCGTTGAGCGTTGAGCGTTGAAAGTTCGATGTTGGACGTTCTCGGGGGGGCTCGGTCGGTTCGGAGCGTGGACGCCCTCGTCCGCCTTCCTCTCCATGCTCCCAGCTCCATGCCAAGACTCTCCGCTTTCACCGGTGAGCGTTCTGAAGCCACCGATGGAAAGGCTACCCAAACCGGTGAGTATCGCGTTTTCACGGGTAGAAATGGCATCCGAAGTGGTTGGGGCGTTATCATGGCCGGTGAAAGCGCCATCCGAACCCGTGCTCCGGCGGAGATCACCAGTAAAAATGGCGTCCGAATCGGTGATTCCACCGAGATCACCCGTGATTTGAACCAAACCACCTGTGGAAGTGCAAATAAAACCGATGAATACCGCACTTTCACCCTTAACAGTAGGAAACATCCGCCAGCTTTCCCAAGCCCCAAGCCCCAAGCCCCAAGCGGAGCGTGCCGTGTCGGAATAGCTCTTCGCTCAGGCGCGGCTTTCACCACGTCGTTATCAGCGAGGAAGAGTAACGCTTTCATACGAATCGCTGCCATTAAGAGCCGAGATTCAGAAAAAGACAAGTGACCACCCCAAACTTTATGTTTGACTTTTTGAAGGCCACTCACTGCATTGGCATGGTTTAAGCGGTGAACCCATCAAGTACGTCGAATACGACGGCCCCAGCGAAATCATCGCCACCCCAGTCGTCTATGACGGCCTCGTGTACGTCCCCATCGGCCAAGACCCCGAGCATGGCGAAGGCGTCGGCTGCCTGAGCTGCATCGACCCCAAAGGCACAGGCGACCTCAGCGGCAAAGCCGTCTGGACCTTCAAAGGCATTGAGAGCACTATCTCCACCCCCGCCATCAAAGACGGCCTCGTTTATGCCGCCGACTACACCGGCCGCGTGTTCTGCCTCGATGCCAAGACCGGCAAGGAATACTGGAAGTTCGACACCAAAGGCCACATCTGGGCCAGCCCCGTCGTGGCTGATGGAAAAATCTGGATCGGCAATGAAGAAGGCGAACTCTTCATCCTCGCCGAAGGCAAGGAACTCAAGGAAATCAAGACGATCGAGTTTCCTTCCCCGCTGCTCAGCAGCGTCGTCGCCGCCAATGGCACGCTCTATGTGACCACCCACACGCACCTCTACTGCTTCAAAGAAGGTGCTAAACCCGTGGCGGCGGAATAATCCGCCGTTCAGTCAAAGCATCCGATCAATCCAAGGGAGGGCTGGGAAACCAGCCCGCTCTTTTGCGGTAAAACCGAAGCATCAGGACGTTCTGTTTGCCGCAGAGAGGCAAAGTGGCGGAGGCCGCAGAGACATGAAACAGATCCCTGATCAAAACTCTGCCACCTTTGCTCCTCTGCCCCTTTGCGGTAAATCCGAACCCACCCGCGGCGCAACGTCAGCGCCAAGACATCAGTTCTTCACCTCTTCACCCGGAGTTGCCGAAGGCACCGACTGCGCGTAGGCATCGAAGCCGATGACCGTGGGGGATTTGGGTGGGATCAGTGGCACGACGGGCTGATCACTAAGCCCGCCCTCACCTGGCAGGACATGGATCTCATCCAGTTCGGAACGTGTGTTCCAGCCCTGCGGCTTGCCTGACGTGACCAGTTGGAAAACCTCCGCCCAGAGCGGCAGCGTGGTGACTGCGGCGGTGATCTCTGCGGCGATGGGCGCATCCGTGTCATGCCCGATCCAGACGAGGCAGGTCAGTCGCCGGTCGGAGCCGATGAACCAAGCATCGGTGCCGCGATAACTCACGCCGCCATAGCCGGCGATGCCTTTGTTCGCCAAACCATACTTTTGCAACGGCACGCGATACTGCGGGCGCGTCATGCCGGTGATCATCGCGGCACGCACCTTGCGCGCGGCTGCCGGATCAATCACCGCCGTCGAAGGGAGGGTGTAACTGGCCAGGATGCGGGGCTTTGTGCAAAGGGAGCCTTGATTGGCGATGACGGTGTATGCCCGTGCCAGCTCCACCGGCGAAACCGCGCTTTGCCCCAGCGTGAAGGATGCCTCCGTTCGTATGGGTGACTCGATCAGTTTCCCTTGGATCACATCATGGATCTTGCCCAGCCCCAGATCGACCGCGAAGCGCACCGTCGCCGCCGTGCGGCCCTCCAGCAGCGCGTCCAGTGGGGTGATCGTTCCTGCATAGTTCACCGCAGCGCCATCTGTCCCCCATTCTCCCAGAGTGCCGGTCATGCCGCCCACCATCGCATAGCGGTTGTCCAGCGGGCCATCCAGCAGCGGCTTGTCCACCACGTCAGGGAAGAGACTGAACGCGGTCGCGTACACCAGCGGGAACATCGCGGTGCCTGCGGGCCGGTGACCGTCCAGGGCGCGGTTAAAAGGACTCGCGACAAAGTCACGCCCTCCCTGCATGGCCAGGATCGCCCCGCTGCGGTTATCAATGACCAGTACCGCGCCCTGCAGCTCCTTTTTGCCATCTTTGTCCAAAGCTGCCAGATGCACGCGCACCATTTCATCCAACTGCCGTTGCCAGTCCAGTCGCAGACTAGAGCGGATGCTGGCAGGTTTGCCCGGCTGCATGCCCAGGCTTAGAAACTCCGCCCGCGCCGCCGCCAGAATGTAGCCGGTACGCACCTTGGTCTTGTCATGAACCACCGTGATCGGCGTGGCCTCGGCGGCCGTGGCCGTCTCTGCGCTGATGAAGCCCGCGTCCACCATGCGCTGGTGCGTGAGGTCACGTTTTTGCTTGGCGAGGTCGGGCCGCGTGATGGGATTGTAGGTCACCGGTGCCTTGATGATCGCCGCCAGTGTCGCCGCCTCCGCAAGCGTCAGTTCAGCGGCCTCCTTGTTGAAGTAACCTCGTGCTGCCGCGCCGACGCCGTAAAACCCCTTTCCCAGGTAAATGCGGTTCAGATAGTGCGTGAGGATCTCCTCCTTGGACAGCTCGCCCTCCAGCCGCATGGCCAGAAACAGCTCCTTGAACTTGCGCTCGTAGCTGCGGCCGTCGAGGCCAAAGGCATTCCGCGCGAGCTGCTGGGTGATCGTGCTGCCCCCCTGCTTCACTCCGCCCGCCGTGAAGTTGGCGATGGCCGCGCGGGTCAGCCCCACGATGTCAAACCCTGGGTGCGAGTAAAACCGCGCATCCTCCGTCGCGATCACCGCCTGGATGAGCAATGGGGACATCTGCTTCAGCGAGAGCAATTCGCGGTCGATCTCACCCACGCTGCCGATCAATTCGCCCCGCGCATCTTGGACCAGCGTCTCGTTCTGATCACGATCGATCAAAGACATGTCATAGGTCAGGGCGTGGCTCGCGTAATGCTGGAATACACCAGCGGCAACGATCGACATGGCGAACGCCAGCACTGCCATGACCAGCAGAACTCGGCGCAGCCAGGTCGGCAGTCGGGACCAGCGCGAGGCAAGGGCGTGGAGAAGGGCTTTCATGAACTTGAGCGAAAAAGGCGGTCAGCGGAAGATGCGGGAGAAAAAATCGCCGACGGAGGCCGGCGGGTCGGGACGTCGTCCAGGGGAACGGCCCATGGTGGCGAACGGAGCGGGTGATCGCTCCATCAAGAGCGGATCACTCTCCCGCACCACGTCACGCGGCTTGAAGGTCACGCCGTGTTTCTCCGGGTGTGATTCGATGTCACGCAGTACCTTGGCAATGACCGGCGCAGCCGTGCCACTACCGGACAGGCCGCCCTCTCCTTGATTGCCTTCCAGCGTCACCACGAACGCGAGCGGCGGAGTCGTGTCCACGAATCCGGCGAACCAGACCACATTGGCTTTCTCACCACGCAGCACCCATTGAGCCGTGCCCGTTTTGCCATACACCGCTACCTTGTCGAGCCGTGCGGCCTTCCCCGTGCCACGCGCATGATTGACCACGCCAAACATGCCGTTTTTCACCGCCTCCAGCTCAGCTTCTGCCACCGGCAGGAGCGACAGCCGCGCAGGCACCATCACATCGCTGGTGCTGCGGTCCGGACGCTGCACCTGCATCACCAGCCGTGGTCGTGGACGGCAGGCCCCATTGGCCAGGGTGGTCATCGCCAGCGCCACCTGCATCGGCGATGCCTCTGTCACGCCCTGGCCGATGGACAGATTGGCCAGATCATGATTCGAGGGCGCGTACTGTGGGAGTATGCCCGCCGTGGCGCGGAGCGGCAGCACCGGCGCTTCCCCGAAGCCAAAGGCCCGGGCCATCGCGAGAATCGGCGCATCGCGCGTGAGCATCGCCGCCTGATAAAAGTAGGTATTGCAGGAGCGCACCAGCGCGGCTCGTGCGTTGAACCAGCCGTAGTCATCCTTCGACCAGTTGTCGAACTCACGCCCGTCAATCATCAGCGTCGGGCCGCACTCGAACTCGCTTTGCTCATCGTAGGCCCGCACCCGCAGCCCGGCCAGCAGCACAAAAGGTTTGAACACCGAACCTGGTGGGTAGCTACCTTGATTGGCGCGATCAAACAGCGGGCCGTCCACATCTTTGCTCAGCGCCTCGAAGTCCGCGCTGGAAATGCCTTGGGCGAAGGCACCCGGCGCAAAACGTGGATTGCTCGCCAGGGCGCGGATGTCTCCGGTGCTGGCGTCCACGATCACCACCGCGCCACGGCGCTTCGAGGCATCCAGCGCCTGCTCCGCCGCCTGCTGCGTCTCCAGATTCAGCGTCGTCACCACATCACTGCCCGCCACGGGTGAAATAAAGACCTGCTTGTGCTCGATGACACCGCCATCGGAGATCATCAGGCACAGCCGACCATCGCTGCCTGTCAGTTGTTGGTTGAATGCGTCCTCCAATCCCGTCGCTCCGCGTGTGCGCTGCCACAGCGGCTCATTCGGCACCACCGGCCCGCTCAGCGCCGGACCGTCCGCCGCCACATAGCCCAGCGTATGCGCCGCCAGGGTGTCATGCGGATAGAGCCGCACATACACCACGCGGCGGCTCAGATGGGCGGAAGGCAGCGCGGCAGTCTCCTCGCCCGCCTTGCCGACCTCGATGGGCAACATGTGCCGGTCCTTGTAGTGACGGCTGATGTCATCGTCCGTCAGCGTGAACCGCAGGGCGCTGGCCGCCTCCACCCGCCCCAGCTCCGCGTGAATCCAGGCCGCATACGCCTCCAGGCTTTCCTGCTGCGCCACCGGCACCGTCAGTTGCAGGTAGGCCACCGTGCTATTCTGCGCCAGCGACTGTCCCCGCCGATCCAAAATCTGCCCCCTCGGCGCGGGGATGGAGAAATAATACGGCTTCAAATCCTTGCGCGTGCTCACACCCGGTTGGAAACGGTCAGCCGCTTTATCCGCCCCACGCCCAATCGCGCAAAACATCAGCAGGACCGCATAGGGGAGCACACACTTCATAAGGGCCACACCTTTGCACGCAAGCAGGCCGACAAGCAACCCGGCCATTCCTAAAGAATGCGGCAGGCACTGGCGGGTTACGCCGCCATTTCCTCGCGCTGCTTCCAGCGTTGCTCGTGACTGCGGAGCTGGCGGAAGAAATCGGTCTCTGTCAGCGGCTCGATGCTGGGGTCCAGCGGCATGCTCAGCTTGATCTCCAGCCCGCGGGGTTCCAGGAGCCTAGCCTCGGAGGTGCCGCCATGCAGATGCATCGTCACATAGCAGGCGGTCATGTTCACGCCAAAGTCGTTCGGCTTGCAACTGCGGGTGAAGAAGGGATCAAACAAATTCGCGGGGTTGTCCTTGCCTTCCCAGGCACCAGTGTCGCGGAGGTACATCACCAGTTGCGGCTTGCCGGCACCGTCGCGTTTGATTTTGGCGCTGATCTGCAGGCTGTCACCGGGACTCAGGTGCGTGATCTCTTCCATGAAGAGCAGCCGCCACATGTGGCGGAACTTGCCACCATGCACCAGCACCGGCGGTAGTCGGGGGTCGATCTCAATGTCGAGATGCAGGTTTTTTGCATGCAGTTGATCGGAGAACACATTGATCATCTCCTCCAGCACGTTGTTGAGGTTCACCTCGTCATTGCGCTCCAGCCGCTTGGCATGGGAGGCGTCGGCGAGGCTGGAGAGCAGGGTCTGGATGCGCTCAAGCTGCGACTGCGCCTGATGCTGCACGTCGAGCCAGAAGGAAGGATCACGCGGATGCGCTCCGCCGATCTCCTCCATGAGCTTCATCGGTGCTAGGTCGATGAACGCGCGCACCACGGTGAGCGCATTGCGCAGGTGGTGGTTCAGCCCCTCCGCCATGGTGCCGAGGCCGGCCACCTTGTCGGTGGAGAGCGTGTGCCGCACTGTGTCGGCCTTTTCCACCAGCAGTTGTTCGCGCTCCACCAGCGTGTGGTAGTAGTCCAGCGCATGCTTGATCACGCCGCCCACCTCCTCGGGTTCCCAGGGCTTGTGCATGTAGCGGAAGCAGCGGCCGGAGTTCACTGCCTCCACCGCCGCATCGTAGTCTGTGTAGGCCGTGACGAGGATGCGCACGAGATTCGGATTGAGCTTCCGCGCATGCTCCATCAGCTCGACCCCGCTCGCGCCGGGCATGCGCTGGTCGGTGAGCAGCAGGCCGATCTGCGTCCCCTGCTCCTGCAAAATGCGATAGCCGTCCATCGCGTTGTTCGCGATGTGGATGGTGTATTCGTCGCCGAAGATCTCCTTGAAGTAATGCAACGCCTTCTCCTCGTCATCGACGTAGAGAATGTGATAGGGCGATAGCAGTGTGTTGGACATGATTTCAGTGACTGACAGGTTTCTGAAGGCTCAGGGTGAACTGCGTGTGACTGCCTTCTACGGTGTCGATCTTCACCTCGCCGCCCATCTGCTGGATCAGGCGGAAGCAGATGCTCAAACCGAGGCCCATCCCCTGCCCCACTTGCTTCGTGGTGAAGAACGGATCGAAAATTTTCGCCAGATTGGCCTTGGGAATGCCCATGCCATTGTCCCGCACGATCAGGTCGAACCCCGTTGGCGTTTCCTGCGCCCTGAGCAGAATCGTCGGATCGGGTCGGCCCGCGAGCGCGTCCATGCTGTTCTGTACTAGGTTCAGCAGGATTTGAATGAGGTAGTTTTCATCCCCCTGCGCGATGATTCCCGGCGGCACTTCATCCACCAGGGTCACGTCCCGGTCACTGATCTCCTTCGCCAGCAGCCGCAGCGCCTTACGAGAGGTCTCGTACAAGTCAATCGGCCGCGCACCGCGATTTTCCGGGTGCGCAAAGGTGCGTAGGTCCGAGACGATCGCCGCCACGCGGTCAACGCCCTCGCCGATGTCCGCCGCGATGCTGGTGAACGACTCCGCGACTTCGGGCGGCAGCGCCTTGCCCTTTTTCTTCAGCAGGTAGATCGCCGATTTCACGTAGTTCAGCGGATTGTTGATCTCATGCACGATTCCGGCGCTCAGCCTGCCGATCGAGGCCAATTTTTCGCTCTGATCGAGCTGCGCCTCGGTTTCGTGCAGGCGTTTCAAGGCGGCGGTCAGCTCCTCGTTGCGGGCGGCCAGCTCCTCGCGCTGGTCCTCCACCTTGCAGCGGTTGGTGAACTCCCGCACCCGGATCGCGTGATGCTGGCGGCTGCCGATGTAGAGCACCACGCAGTTCAGCAGGATGAAACCCGTATTGTTCACGAAAATGCCCAGCGCCCGTGGATCGGACTGGCTGCCAAGATTCGGCAGGGTGGCGGCAAAATAGGCCAGCACCACGAGACCGAGCGTGATGCCGATCTCCCGAAACGTCCAGTGGAACACAAACGCAGTCGCCACGATGCACAGCGTCAGCCCGGCGTAGTAGCCAGATCCAGGATCACCGCTGAGGTAGATCATGAAGCAGATCATCAGTGCTGGCAGCAGCGGCAGAATAATCGGGTAAGCCCGGCAGTACTTCCGCCCCAGGGAGCCGTTCAGCGCCAGCAGCAGTGGCGCGCAGCTCGCCGCACAGGCCAGCCGCAGCACCAGGAACTGCCAGTAACTCTCCGGGTAGGCCATCCAGTCCAGAAAACTGCACAGCGGCACCAGGATCATCACAAACCACGCTCCCATCCGCGCATTGCGCAGATTCAGCTCCTGCTGCTCCCCGTCGCAACGATCCTGCGCAGCAGTGCCGAGGTGCATCCGCGCATTGCGCAGATTCAGCTCCTGCTGCTCCTGCTCAAACTGGTCAGATTTCGGCAATACAGTGAGTGAACCGCCTCTGGTGGAGCGGTCCTGACCGGGAACGGTCAGGGATGACCCGACCTCTGCCAGACTGGCTGAAAACATAATTATTATAAACTTAATAATGAATACATGCTCAAATCAAGCTCTATCCGAGCTTAATTACACTTCTCTGACATCCCCAGACCACTCTTGGCGATTCAAAATGCACCCCGACTTGGCAATTCGCCAGCGACGTGCCATTCTGGCCTGCTCATGCGCATTCTCATCGCCATCGACAAGTTTAAAGGTTCCATCCCGGCCATCGTGGCCGCCCAGGCCATCGAAACGGCGCTCAAACAGGCTATTCCCGACGCCGGATGCGACCTCTGCCCCATCGCCGATGGCGGCGAAGGCACCGCCGAGGCCGTTGTCGCCGCCTTGAACGGCGAATGGTGCGAAACCGCGACTTTTGACGCCCAAAACCGCCCTGTCACCGCCCGTTATGGCCTTGTTCGTGATGCTAATCGCCTCGAAGTCGTCATGGAAATGAGCGCTACCTCCGGCCTAGCGATGATCAGCGATCTCCCGCTCGATCCCGCCACCGCCACGACCCACGGCACCGGTTTGCTGCTGCTGGATGCGTTGAAACGCGGGGCCAGCCGCATCGTCATCGGCATTGGCGGCAGTGCCACAAACGATGCTGGCATCGGCATGGCCGTCGCGCTTGGTTTTCAATTTCTCGATGCCGAGGGAACGCCACTCCATCCAACCATACAGAACATGGACCGACTGGCCAAGATCGTTCGCAGCTTTGGCTTCGGCCCGGACGAACGAGCGAAAGCACGAACGGAAAACACGGAAATTCTCGTCGCCTGCGACGTGAACAATCCCCTGCTCGGCCCCCACGGCTGCACCCGCGTCTATGGGCCGCAGAAAGGCGTCACGGACTTCGAGTTCTTCGAATCCCGCCTCCAACGCCTCGCCGACATCGCCAAACGCGACCTCGGCGTCGATCATCGCGACGTGCCCGGCGCTGGAGCCGCTGGCGGCCTCGGTTTCGGCCTCATGACCTTCTGCGGGGCCAAACTCACCAGCGGTTTCGATTTGATCGCCGACCTCGTCCATCTGCGCGACCGCATCGCCGCCGCCGATCTCGTCATCACTGGCGAAGGTCGCCTTGATGCGCAAACCCTCCACGGCAAAGGCCCCATGGGCGTCGCCGATCTGGCCCGCGAACTCGGCAAACCCGTCGCCGCCTTTGCCGGAGCCATCGAAGCCGAAGACCAGCTCCGCACCCGCTTCGACCTCCTTTGCGCCATCAAACCCGCCGACATGCCCCTCGCCGAAGCCATGCAACGCGGCCCCGAACTCCTGCGCAATGCCGTCCTTCAACACGCCACCGCCTTGCACGCACTTGCACAGCCACGCTGACCATGCTCAATGCGCCCTCCCATTCATCCAGAATCCAGCATCCAGAAATGAACGCAGTCCTCCTCTTCGCCGGTCAAGGCGCTCAAAAAGTCGGTATGGGCAAAGATCTTGCCGAAGCCTATCCCGCCGTCCGCGCTCTCCTTGATCAAGCCGATGCCGCCCTCGGCTACTCGCTGTCCAACGTCATGTTCGAAGGCCCAATGGAGGAACTCACCAAAACGTCCCGCTGCCAGCCCGCGCTCTACGCCCACGGCCTCGCCATTCTCGAAGTGCTCAAGGAAAAAATCCCCGCGCTCAATATCACCGCCACCGCCGGTCTGTCCCTCGGTGAATTCACCGCGCACGCCGCCGCCGGCACCTTCGACTTCGCCACCGGCCTCAACCTCGTCTTCCAACGCGGCAGCTTCATGGAAGAAGCCTGCGACAACACCAAGGGTGCCATGCTCGCCCTGCTCGGCGGCGAAGAATCCGCCATCCGCGAACTCGCGGCTGAATGCGATGTCGATGTCGCGAACTTGAACGCCCCCGGACAGATCGTCCTCAGCGGCAGCGCCGAGGGCATCACCGATGCCGCCGCCAAATCGAAGGACAAAGGCATCAAACGCGCCATCCCCCTGCCCGTCGCCGGTGCCTATCACAGCCGCTTAATGAAATCCGCGCAGGACAAACTCGCCGTCGCCCTCGCCGCCGCGCCGATCCAAAACCCACGCGTTCCTGTCGTCTGCAATTTCGAAGCTCGCCCCGTCGCCACGCCGGAAGAAATCCGCGCCACGCTCACCAGCCAGGTCACCGGCAGCGTCCGCTGGGTGGAAAGCATGCAGCACCTCATCGCCGCCGGTCACACCACCTTCATCGAACTCGGCCCCGACGCCACGCTCGCCGGTCTCATGGGCAAGATCGACAAATCGGTGAAGGTCATCAGCATCAAAGACGCCGCGACGCTCGACGCGGCGGTTGCTGCGCTGACCGAGGCTTAGTCGATTCTTAGTTCGTAGTTCGGGCTTTAGCCCGTTCTTAACTCTTCGTTTACCTTCGCTGCCCGATGCGACTCTTCTCCATACTCTTCGCACTGCTCTTCACCAGCATCGCCTCCGCCCTCGAACTTCCCGCCACCGACGGCAAGACCTACGATCCTGCCTCCGCTGGCGAGAAGAAGGCTGTCGTGCTGTTCTTCGTCTCACCGTTCTGCTCCACGACGAAGTCATTCATGAAGGAGATCAACCAGATCGCCGCCGATTACAGTGACCGCGTGGCCGTTTACCTGAGCCATTCCGATCCCGAGATCACGATGGAGGTCGCCATGGAGCACGCCATCCTCTCCGAGGTCAAAGCCACGGTGCTGCTCGACAAAGAACAAGCACTCGCGAAGCAGGTGCAGGCCAAAATCACCCCCGAAGCCGTCGTGCTCTCGCCCAAAGGCGAAACACTCTACAAAGGCCGCATCAACGACCTCTACCTCGGCCCCACCAAGCGCCAGCGTGCCGCGACCACGAAAGATCTGCGCGATGCGCTCGATGCGATCCTCGCTGGTAAACCCGTTCCCGCTCCGCAACCCGCAGCGCAGGGCTGCAAGATCGGTGGCCTCAAGTAAAGTAATCAAGAGCTTTAGCTCGTTCTGGAGAACGCACCACATACCAGAACGAGCTGGAGCTCATGACTACTTTCTCTTGCCCGGCTTCGGTCCCGCCTGCGCTTCAAACTCGGCCTGCAGCTTCGCCCAGCGCGCCGACATCGTCTTCACGCGCTCCGGTTCCTTCGCAGCGAGGTTGTGCGACTCCGCACGGTCGGTGCTCAGGTTGTAGAGCTCCCACACGTCGCCGTCATCGCCAGAACTCACGATCTTCCAGTCGCCTTCACGCAGCGCGTGATTGCCGGAGTGATTCCAGAACAGGTAGTCGCGGCTGAGCGTCCCATCCTTGGCAAACACCGGCACCAGATTGCGGCCTGGATACGGTGGTGCGTTCTCCGGCATGTCGGTGATGTCACCACCGGCGAGCGTAAGGAAGGTAGGCACGATGTCGATGACATGCCCCGGCGTGTGGCGCAGCTCGCCCTTCGCGCTGATGCCCTGCGGCCAGTGCGCGATGAATGGTGTGCTGATGCCGCCTTCATGCGTCCAGATCTTGTGACGACGGAACGGCGTGTTCGACACCGTCGATCCTCCCGGCCCGAGGCAGAGATAGGTCTCCGCTGCTCCCATCGGCGCATTTTTATCATGCCCCAGCCCGCGCACCATCACCTCCGCACTCGCCCCGTTGTCGGAGAGAAATACAATGAGCGTGTTCTCCATCGCGTTCATTGTGCGCAGTTGCTCCAGCACCCGGCCGATCTCGCGGTCCATGCGGTCGATCATCGCCGCATGAATCGCCTGCTTCGTCGCTTGAAACTGCTTCTGCTCATCCGTCAGGCTCTCCCACGGCACTGCATGTCGCGTCTCGCCGGGGCCGAGAATCTCCAGATCACTCTCCTTGCCACTCGGCGCGGTGATCTGCGGCTCAGGATCAGACAAAGTGGTGGCGATGAGTCCCAACTGCTGCTGCCGCGCAAAACGTGCCGCCCGCAACGTCGGCCAACCGGGCGTGTAGGTGTCCCTGTATTTCGCGATGTCCTCCTGCGATGCCTGCACCGGAAAATGCGGCGCGGTGAAGGCCACATAGCTGAAAAACGGCTCGCCCGCATGCTGTTGCGCATGCTCCTTGAGAAAATCAATCGCGTGATCCGCGATCGCTGTGCTCGAATACCACTTGCCCGCAGGTTCCGGCAGCTTTTGATCATCCTGCTCGTGCGTCTTCGGACTGAAATGATTATCCTGCTTCACCACATGGTAGGAGTGATTGAATCCCGCATCAGCGACCACCTTCGGCGCATTGCCCACATGCCACTTGCCCGAGTGATAGCTGCGATACCCCAGTGGCGCGAGCCGCTGCGGCAGGGTCCGCACCCACGCGGGAAACTTGCCATACTGCGGGTCCATCCCCACCTGCTGGGCATAATGTCCCGTCATCAGCACACTGCGCGTCGGCCAGCAGCGTGCCGTGTTGTAGAACTGCGTGAAGCGCAGCCCCGCCGCCGCCAGTTTATCCAGGTTCGGCGTCGCGATCTCGCTGCCATAGCAGCCGAGATCCGAGTAGCCGAGATCATCGGCCAGAATGAGCACCAAGTTGGGTTTGGGGGCAGCGGCTTGGAGCGTGACACAGGCAAGGAGCAGAAGGCATAGAGGCAGGCGGGTCATGGGACCATGGAAACGGCCCATGCACCGAGTTCCTGCGGCATTGAACGAAAGGTTTCGACGTCCAATGTGTTTACAGGCGATGCTCCGCTCCCTTTGCTGCCTTGTTGTCGTCACCGCCACAGCCCTCGCGCAGAACGTGCTGCCAAAGACGCACATCCTGCGTCAGGCCGACCACCAGTCCGACTTTCCAGCGTTGTGTGTCGATGCCAGCGGCACGCCACAGGTGGCCTACATCCAATGGGACGGCAAACAGGACACGCTGCATGTCGCCAAGCATAGCGATGGCGTATTGAGCGATGTTTTGACCGTGGGACAGCCCGGAATCATCCACCAGCCCGCGCTCGCAGCGGATGGCACGGGCGCGCTGCATGTGGTGTGGTCACAGGTGAATGCCGCGAACCTCATGGAACTCAAAACGGCGAGCCTGCGCGATGGCAAGCTCACGGGCGACATCACCACGCTCGCCAGCTCGCCAAATGGCGGCAATGCGTTGGCGAAAGCCAGCACGGACGCAGCAGGCAAGGTGTGGCTCGTATGGCAGGGCATGCGCGGCACGCTGGGCGACATCTTCTGCCGCGTGTTTGATGCGAAGAAAGGCGCTTGGTCGGCAGAAATCCAGGTCACCAACGATCCCGGCGGCGATTGGGAACCCTGCGTAGCCTTTGATGGCAAGGGCGGTGCATGGATCTGCTATGACTCGTCACGCGGCAACGAATTCAACATCTATGCCACGCATGTCGGCGCTGATCTCAAGGTCGGTGCAACGAAGACGCTCATCAGCACGCCGCGCTATGAAGGCCGCGTTTCTGCGATCTGCGCCAAAGATGGCAAGGGCATCTGGATCACCTGTGAACGCGGCAATCAGCAGTGGGGTCTCGACATGCGTGCGGAATCCCATCCGATGGGCCTCAATGGCCGCAAAGACACGGTGTTCGCCTATTGGGACTTCGATTTGGACACGGTGAGAGAACTGCCGACTCCCGACGGATTATTCGTGGATCTTCCCGGCCCGCCGTCAGTGCAGCCAGCGCCGCGTGCTAACAGTCCGCAAGCATTGGAGAAAGCGAAAGCCCAAGCAGAAGCGCGACTCAAAGCGCTGACGGAGAAGGCCAGAGCAAAGGGGCTACTGGCACCGAACGATCTCGGCGCACTCAATCTGCCCCATCTCATGCTCGATGCCGCTGGACGCCCGTGGCTCACGCTGCGCTACTACAAGACGTTTTGCTGGAGCATCGCGCTCACCCGCTTCGATGCCGCCACGCAGCGCTGGACGCAGCCTTTTGTCATTCCCGACAGCACCTACTCCCAAGACCGCCAAACCAGCCACGCATTGAGCCAAGACGGCAGCCTGTGGATCACCTGGCCGAGCGATCTGCGCACCACGAAACTGCAACAAAGCTCCGGCATTCACCTCGCCAAGGTAGCTACCAATCTGGAACTGCCGCTCGTCGCCGCCCCTGCCGCCAAAGTGCGGGAACCTTTCGCCGCTTATGTCAGTGGGAGCACGCCCGAGCGTGCGCGCGATGACCGCCACACCATGACGCATGAGGGCAGCACCTATCACCTCTACTGGGCGGACTATCACCGCCACACGGACGTCTCGAACTGCGTCACCGCGAACGATGGCTGCGTGCTGGAGCAGTATCGTTACGCCCTCGACATGGGGAAACTCGATTCCCTCGGCATCAGCGACCACACCGACATCGCGAAGATTTACACCCCTTATGAATGGTGGCTGAACCAAAAGATGGTCGATGTGTTCTACGCGCCCGGCTTCTTCGTCGGCATGTATGCCTATGAGCGGGAGCAGGCATGGCCCCAAGGTCATCGGAACATGATCTTCGCCCAGCGTGGCGGCCCCATCGTCTATATCCAGCGTAAAAACTACCTGGCATCTCCCTGGCAGAAAACTTTTCCTGTCGCGACTGAAGGCAGCGCTGAAATGACCCCGCAGGAGTTGTGGGATGTCCTCGTGCGCTATGGGAAGCCACTCAGCGTGATCAGCCACACGGGCGCTGCCATAGGCGGCACAGATTGGGATTTGATCCCAGCGGTCGATCATCGGGTGGAAAACGTCATCGAAATCTTCCAGGGTGCGCGGGTCAGCTATGAGGGAAAGGGAGCGCCGCAACCCACCGTCGGCATGCGAAAAGGCGAGCGATCTCAGGCCCCTCTCGGACGCCCCATCGCGACCTTTGACGAGTACAACAATGGCACCTATCAGCACGCGCTCGAACGCGGTCATAAACTCGGTGTGTGGGCTGACAGCGACCACATTTCCACCCACACCAGCTACGGCGGCGTCTATGTGAAGGAGTTCACCCGCGAAGGCATCATTGAGGGCATCAACGCCCGCCGCACCATCGCCGCCACCGACAAGATTTTCGTCGAGTTCACCTGCAACGACAAACTCCTCGGCACTGAGATCGCCCTCAGCGGCAAGCCCGTGCTCAAGTTCAGCATCGACGGCACCGCGCCAATCAAACGCGTGACGCTGGTGCGCAACGAGCAGGACCACCAGCAATGGGAACCGAACAGCAAGACCTTCGCGCAGACCTTCACTGATGAGGCCGTGACACCTGGCGCGAGTCGCTACTACCTGCGCGTGGAGCAGAGCGATGGCAACATGGCCTGGAGTTCACCCGTGTGGGTGCAGGTGAAGTAACTACTGCCAGCCGCCGCCGAGCGCTTTCAGCATCGCCACAGTGGCGATCAGGCGCTGGCCTTCGACCTGTGCGGCCAGCAGCTTGGCATTGAGCACTGTTCGATTCGCATCCACCACCTCGAAGTAGCTGGCCAGGCCCTTGTCGTAACGCAATTGCGCCAGGCGTTCCGTGTCGCGGGCCGCAGCGAGCGCGGCATCGAGCGCGGCTTTCTGCCGAGTGTAGGCACGCACGTCCAGCATGCTGTCTTCCACTTCCTGTAACGCCTTGAGAATGCTCTGTTGATAGGAGGCGAGTGCCTCCTCATAGCGTGCCTTGCTTGCGGCCAGATTTCCTCGCAGCTTGCCACCTTGGAAAATAGGCAGCGTCATGTTTGGGCCGATGGTGAGCACGCGGCTGCGTGCATCGTAGAAGTTCGCCGCGCCAATGCTTTCCAAGCCGCCTGTCCCGCCGATGCTGAAGGCAGGATAGAATGATGCCTTCGCCACGCCGATCTGTGCGTTCGCCTCGCGCATCTTCTGCTCGGCGGCACGGATGTCCGGGCGGCGCTGCAACAGCGTGGACGGCATTGCGCCGGGCACGCGGGGGGGCGATGGTAGGCGGGCATTCTTCGCCAAGCGGAACGTGGAGGGAAGCTGGCCGCACATGACGGCGAGCGCATTCTCGGAGTTGCCACGCTGGCGTTCGAGTGCCGCCAGATCATTGCGGGCGAGTTCCAGCTCCGTGCGGGCGCGGGACACGTCCATTTCATTGGCGAGTCCGCCCCGGAAGCGGGAGTCCTGCAGATTCAGCGCCTCCTGCCGCAGGTCGATCGTTTCATTCACCACCTGAACTTGCCGGTCCAGTGAATGCGCCAGGAAATACAACCGCGCCACTTCGGCGGCGATGCTCAAACGCTGCGCCGATAGCATCTCTGCTGCGGCAGCACCGCTCGCCTTGGCACCTTCCACACCGCGCCGCACCCGGCCCCAAAGATCGAGCTCCCAGCCCAACTCAAATACGTTCTGGAATCGACGTCGTTGTAGAGGGGGCAAGGTGATCCCCGCCGGAAGATTCGCGCCAAAGGATGTCTGCGAGAGACGCTCGTAGTTCATCCCATTCTTCATGCTGAGCTGCGGGAACCAATCCGCCGCCTGCACACCGACCAGCGCCCGCGCCGTTTCGACCCGGGCCAGTGCTCCGCGCAGTTCCTGATTGCTCTCCAGCGCTTGATTCTCAAGGCGGTTCAAGTCTGCGGAACCAAACAGCTTCCACCACTCGTCGGGCATCGGCAGATCGCTGACACTTGCCGCTCCACCGCTCTTCCATTTAGAAGGCAGCATGACATCCGGCAGCTTGAAGTTCGGCCCGGCGTTGCAGGCAGCGAGCGCCAGTGACGTTGCGAGGCCGAGGATGATCCGGGATTCCATGCGGGCATTCATGCGGTGGATTTACGCCTGCGCAACCCGGTCAGGCTGGAATCGTCCCCGTCACCTTGTGACACCAGCTCTGGAAGACATCGTTCGCCATGGCATGCGCCTCTCCGGCCGCGACGTGCTCGGTGACGGTCTGCGGCGCAGGCAGCCAGTCCGGCAGCGTGATTTCGCCGATGTGATCGTGTTGTTCCGCCCGCAGGAAGGCACGCAGGCTCACCGTGAGCTGGTCGGTAGGGTGGTCGTGGCGGGCCACCGCCTCGGCACAGACTTTGTGGACAGCGCCGTCGATTGCGACGGTGCCGATGACCTGGGTGATGTCGAGTAGAGCGTGGATCATGGTGGCACACCTTTGCGGTGGAGCATGGGCCTGTCGATGGGGGGGATGCGGCCATTTTTGCGAAGGTTTGCGCGTTCCGCGCTCGTTTACTGCCGACCATGCGCCTTCTCCTCTGCTTCCTCGCCCTGACCACCTTCGCCGCCGCAGCGGACAAGCCTCTCAACATCCTCTTCCTCTTCGCGGACGACTGGGGCCGCTACGCCAGCATCTACGCGGAGCATGAGCAGTTCCCCTCCCCCAATCAGGTCGTCAAAACGCCCAACATCGACCGCATCGCCCGTGCAGGCGCGCTCTTTCGCCGCGCCTATGTCAATGCGCCGAGCTGCACGCCCTGCCGCAGTGCGCTGCTCTCCGGCCGCTACTTCTTCAACACCGGCCGCGCGGCCATCCTCAACGGCGCAATTTGGGACATGGCGATCCCCAGTTTCCCACTGCTGCTGAAGGACCAAGGCTACCACATCGGCAAAGCGCACAAGGTCTGGAGCCCCGGCGATCCGGCCGACGCGCCCTTTGGCATGCAGGAGCACGCCTATCAGAAGTCCGGCAGCCGTTGCAACCAATTCTCCCAAACCGTGGACAAACTGGTGAAGGGTGGCGTCGCCCTCGAAGCAGCCAAGCAGGAGATCTATGACGAGGTGCGTGGGAACTTCGCCGCCTTCCTGGCTGCACGTCCCAAGGGTGCGCCTTTCCTGTTCTGGCATGGGCCGACGAATGTGCATCGCAAATGGGTCAAAGGCAGTGGTGAAGCACAGTGGGGCATCCATCCCGATGACTTGAAGGGCCGGCTGCCCAAGCACCTGCCCGACGTGCCGGAAGTGCGCGAAGACTTCGGCAGCTACCTCGGCGAGATCCAGGCCTTCGACGCGCAGGTCGGTGCGATCGTGAAACTGGTGGAGGACGCCGGTGAACTCGACAACACCGTCATCGTCATCAGCGGTGATCACGGTGCGCCCGGCTTCCCCGGCGGCAAGTGCAACCTCTACGACTTCGGCGTCGGCGTCACGCTCGCCATCCGCTGGCCCGGCCAGCCCGGTGGCCGTTACATCGAGGACTTCGTCAACCTGATGGACCTCGCGCCCACCTTCATGGAAATCGGCGGTGCCAAGATCCCGGCAGGCGTGAACGGCAGCAGCCTCGTGAGCTTGATGAAATCCGGCCAGAGCGGCCAGATCGAGCAGGCGCGCGACTTCGTCATCACTGGCCGCGAGCGGCATGTCAGCATCGCCCGTGAGGGCAATCTGCCCTACCCGCAGCGGGCGCTGCGCAAGGACGGCTTCCTCTACATCCACAACTTCATGCCCGACCGCATGCCCATGGGCGACTACAAGACGCTCACCAACGACTTCACCCCCTCGCAGAACGACCTGGAAAACGAAACCTATGTCGCCTTCCCCGACATGGACGCCTCACCCGCCAAAGCCTGGCTCATCCAGCATCGCAACGACTCGCAGTACCAGTGGCACTTCAACTACGCCTTCGGCCAGCGCCCGGAGGAAGAGCTCTACGATCTGAGCAAAGACCCCGCGCAGACCATCAACGTCGCCGCCGAGCCCGGCTACGCGGAAGTGAAGAACCAGATGGCCGCCGAGTTGCTGGCCAAGCTCACCGCCGTGGGCGATCCCCGCGTCACCGCCGATCCCGTGCCGTTTGAGCATGCCCCCTTCACCGGGGACACCAAGACAGCCAAGCCCGGTGCCAAAGGCAAAAAGGGCAAAACTAAGGCGGAGTGAGCCGCATCATCACGGAGGATGGGCTTCCAGCCCGTCGGTGGATTGAGGCGTCCCGCCTTCGCTCATAAAAGGCGGGACGCCTCGTGCCGTTGTCAGGCAGGCTGCCTGACCTCCGCGTCAGCCTTGCTCCTCCCAGAACTTCCGCAGCTCGCGCAGTTGCTTCTTATCCGGCTTCGCCACCATTTCATGAGCACGCGGCTGGATGAGTTCACGCTCCCGCCGCAGCTCCCCGGCCCGCTGAATCCACTCCGGCGGCGTCTGATTCTCGCCAAACTCCGGCACCTGCGGCGGACTCAGCCGCCGCGCCGGAAAGGCGCGCACGCAGAAGCGCAGCCGCAGATCACCGCGCACGATCTCCAGCACATCCCCCGGCTTCAGATCGCGCGCGGCCTTCACCGGCTGGCCACCGATCGTCACATTCCCGCGCGCACAGGCCTGCGTGGCCAGCGTGCGGGTTTTGAAGACGCGCACATGGTGCAGCCACTTGTCGGCACGTTGGGTCGCGACCGCATTCATGCAGCGAGGAGCGGCGGGAAGATGAGGCGGCGGTGCATGGGGCAAGCAGTGTCACGGCTGGCCCGGTGGTCAAGGCGGGATGCTGCCCATCAGGCCCGATCCTTCAACCACGGAATACACCGAATACACGGAACCAGGAAGGATGGGCCGCAACAAGGAAAAGTCCGCGCCGCTGGAGCTTCACCGGAAGCAACGAAGAGAACGGAGATCCAGCATCAGGTATCTAGGATCGAGCATCCAGATTGATTGGCCGAAAGAGAGAAAAGATGGAAAAAAGGTTCCTGACTCCGGCTGCTGATTTTTTGTCCTCTTTCGTTTCTTTCGGCTATTCCATCACGTCATCGCCAATCTGGAACTCATGCCGTTGCGGCTGAACATCAGCAAGAAGGACAAGATGGGCGAACGGCAGGCGGCGCTGATGGTGAAGCTGCGGGAGGCAGGGTGGCGGTGGTGAGTGGAACGCAGGAAGACAAAAAGCTTCTCCAGTCCAACATCCCGCAACGGAACTATGTGCGAGAGAAAGGTGGCGCAGACATTCCTGTCTGCGTTTGACGAGGAAGAAGCAGACAGGAATGTCTGCTCCACACTGGCGAGGTGGGCCACTGGATTCACCACGCCTTGGAGCCTCTCCACACTTCGCTTGGCACTGAACCACTGGTTGGCAAACGCCTCCAGATCCGCCGCCGGGAGCAAGGTTGAAGGATGAATGATGAAGGATGAAAAAGCGCCGGACAAGTTGCCCCACTTCATCATTCATCCTTTTCTCAATGTCCCCCGTCGCGGCCTCGGGGAAGCCGGTCATCTTCGCTTCCGTGTATTCCTGGCCGTCCTTCACCACATCGGTGAAAGCCACCAGCGCCTTGGAGGGGCTGCGGCTTGATCAGCGCATCGAAGAGGCACTAGCGCGGCACGATTGGCGTTCAAACGGTGGCCGCTGCATCTGGCTCGGCGTAGGTGATGCGGAGGGTTTGGTGGAGGGACTCGATGCCGGGGAAGTTGGTGTGGGTGTCGAACTGATCGGCAATGTCGAAGGCGGCGCAGATTGCGATGTCTTTTTGCGAGAGGTAGTGGCTGTGGATGAGGACTTCGCGGATTTGGTCGGCGTCGTCGGAATACTCGCGGTCGTCTGGGTTGTTGCTCTCTTCGAGGAAGCGGGCGTAGCAGCGCTGGATGGTCGGGACGGAGTGGGTTTGGATTTCATCCACCACGCGGAGGATTTCGCGAATCTTAACGTCGAGGGCGGCCGGGGTGCTGAAGAAGATGTTGCCGTTGGGGTGGGCGCTCTCGTTGCGGTCGTCCACCAGCTTGGCGTAGGTGCCGATCTTGCCGTTGTCGCAGGCGATGAGTTTCAGGAAACGCAGCATCGTGCGCTCGTTAACTGTGCTGAAGACGAACGGCGAAGAGGCGGTGAGCAGGCTCTTCTCGATGTCCTTGCCGAAGCCGATGAGACCTTTCTCGAAGTCCTCCGGCACGGTCTGCTTGATCTGCCAGATATTGAAATAGACGAAGCTCATCGTGAGCATGTGGTAGGCGAGGAAGGCGAACTGGTATTTGCCGTGCGTGTAGTTCGTCTCGAAGGCGTCCCAGAGGAACCCGATGTATTCCTGCTCCTTCGGTGTCTTGAAGGAGAGCGGCAGGTAGTTGCCCAGTTCGGCGGCTTCTTCCATGGCTCAAGCCTCCGGGGTGGCGGGCGTTTCTTCGCCCCAGATACGGGCGAGGGTGGCTTGGATCTTTTGCTCGAAGCGGGTGATCAGTTCCCGGTTCGCGGCCACGAGGGCTTGCTCGGCTTCGATCTCCGCCACGATCGCGCGCTGCGTGGCGAGGGGTGGGAGGGGGATTTGGAGCGAGGACAAGATACCTTGGTTCAGATTCATCATCGTGACACCAACCGCCTGCTCTTCGAGATAGGCCTTCACCTTCGGGGAGGCGATTTGGAAAAACGCGAAGCGTGCCTGGCAAATAGGCTTCAGCCGAATCACAAAACATCCCGTTCCACAAAGCCATTCGTTCATGTCTGCCGTGACGACGGCACAGCGTCCCATTTCTCCGCGCCTACCGATCACAATGTCATCCTTTCGAACGGTAAACTCTTTGAGCCGGTCACGGGTGGCTGGTGAAACCATCTTTACGCCATCAATGTTGATTGAACCTTCGCCTATGTTCTTCGGATTGATGACGGGGATACCTGCATCGACGTAGTCGCTTTGGTGAAGTGCAGTTCCGAAGGGACCGGTCATGATCGCTTCACACACTGCTCCCAACTCCACCATCGGCCAGTCGGGGTGGATGGGGATGTGGGGGCGGTAGTGGTCGAGGACGGCGCGGGCGCCGTTGATGACTTTCTGGTAGCCCTCGATCTCCGCCACGATCTCCTTCTGCACCTCCAGCGGCGGCAGGGGGATTTGGATTTCGGAAAGGAACTTTCGGGTTACACCACGGACACCGATACCCTCGGCATTTCGCTCAACGACCGCAGCAATATGATGCGCGATGACTCGGACAAATTCGGAAGAAAGCCGTGTTGCATTCTTTGTGACTAAAGCAGTGAGGTCTTGGTTTACGGCGTAGTCATCGTCGGCGAAGGCAAACTTCCCGACGGAAACGCGAGTGATGATAATCGTCGATTTCTTCGGAGCGATTCTTGTGGAGCTCTCGTCAACGGCTGCTTGGGAAATCAACTCAAAGCCATTGATGCTTCCTTGTTCGTCGATGTGCTTCGATGATATCCACTTCACCGTTCCATTCGTCCAGTAGGATTCGTTTTGCTTGGATGGGGTTGAGCCTCCAATCAGTTCGCACACTTCGCCGAGTGCGACGATTGGGAAATGCGAGGCTCTCGCTATGCTCTCCCGATACCGCTCGCCGCTCAGGTTGTAGTCGCCATTCGCGGCGATCTTTTCTTTGGGGACGATCAAGGAAAAGGATGAAGGATGAGGGATGAAGGATGAAGCGGAGTTGCCGCTGCGCAACGCTTGGAGGTAGGCGGCGAGTTCGGCCTGCACTTGCGGGAGGTCGTTTTTCTCGATGGCGCGGCGCTGGGCTCCGAGGCCGAAGCCGTCGTTCTCCACTTTGAAGAAGGCGATGGTCGGGGCCTGCTTCGCGAGGGATTTGTCGAGGATGAGGATGCTGGTCTTTACGCCGGAGTAGGGCTGAAACACCCCAGCGGGCAGGGAGATGACGGCGACGAGGCTGGTCTCGACGAGCATCTTGCGCAGCGTTTTGTAGGCATCCTGGCTCTGGAAGATGATGCCTTCGGGGACGATGATGCCGGCGCGGCCGGTGGGCGTGAGGTGCTCGGCCATGTAGTCCACGAAGAGGACTTCGCTGCGCTGCGGCTTGGGGCCTCAAGGATCTCAAGCGCACGCAGCGGCCATGTAGTCCACGAAGAGGACTTCGCTGCGCTTGGCCTGAATGGAGAAGCGCTTGTGGGGCTTGATGCCGCCTTTCGGGGACATGAAGGGCGGGTTGGCGAGGATGACATCGGCGAACTCGTTCCAGCGCTCCTCGGAGGTGAGGGTGTCGTATTCGTAGATGTGCGGGTCGGTGAAGCCGTGGAGGTAGAGGTTCACCAGGGAGAGGCGCACCATGTCGGGCGAGATGTCGTAGCCTTTGAAGTTTTTGGCGAGGCGGCCGCGCTCGTCGGGGGTGAGCGTGGAAAAGGATGAAGTATGAGGGATGAAGGATGAAGGGGAGCCGGTCTGAGTTTCATCATTCATCCTTCTGCCTTCATCCTTGCTCATATTGGCGCGGAGGATGTGCTTGTAGGCGGAGATGAGGAAACCGGCGGTGCCGCAGGCGGGATCGAGGATGACGTCGCCTTTCTTCGGGGCGAGGACTTCTACGATGAAATCAATGATGTGGCGCGGGGTGCGGAACTGGCCGGCGTCGCCCTGCGAGCCGAGGACGCTGAGGAGATACTCGAAGGCGTCGCCGAGGCGTTCGCTGTGGTCGTAGCTGAACTCATCTATGATCTTGAGGAAGGCTTTGAGCGTCTCGGGGTCGCGATACGGGAGGTAGGCGTTTTTAAAAATGTCGCGGAAAGCGGCGGGATGCCGGGGTTCTCGGGCATCTTGGAAATGCCTTCGCCGTAGAGGCCGATCATTTCGTGGCCGCCGATGCTGGGGTCCATGAGCTTGGCCCAGCCGTAGCGGGCGAATTCCCCGGTGAAGAAACCGCGCTTACCACCGTCGGCTTCCGAATCGGCGTCCATGTCATCCATGAACTTGTAGATGAGGGCGATGGTGATCTGCTCGACCTGGGATTTGGGGTCGGGGACTTTGCCGACGAGGATGTCACGGGCGGTGTCGATGCGGCGTTTGGTGGTGGTGTCGAGCATTAGGTGTGAGGATTAAACAACCAGCCTGTTAATGAAACGGTCAAAGGAAGGGATGGCACGGGCTTCATGAAGGTCGAAGCGGGCAGTCAAACGTGCCTGATGAATAATAGGGTCGTAGGAGACGGGCATGTGGTTCCCCAACCATTCCTTGGCTCCACGGAAGGCTTCTGGATTCGCAGGGGGAATAAGCTGGTCCGACAGTCCAGCACAGCCCCGTAGCGAATTAGCGGCGGCTAGAAACCACGTTTCATATTCACGGTGCGCGAGCGCGACCACATACTTAATGTCGGCACGGACAGTTTGCGCGTCGGCAAGCAGGCGTGGGCCAAGAGTGGCTGGACAATCATCTTCGCAATCAAGAAGGACCAATACCATGCCGTCACCCTGGGCGGCCTTTGCCGCCGCGAGCGCAATGTATTTACGAAAGTAGTCTGGATCCTTGAGGAAGGATCCCGCCTTGACGCGGGTCGGGGGATTGATCGCCGGAACCACTTGGGGGCAAAACGTGCTGAAAACACGCCGTATCAGCAATGGCAGGGCTTCCACCTCGCCATGGCCTTCCACGATAGGGACGATCAGATGAGGCTTCATTTTCCGTTGAAATCGAAGAGGTTCAACTGGCGGTCGTCCCTGGTGTCATTCAGTGCCGCCGGATCGGCCGCAATTTGGTTTTGACGGAGCAGTTCGCCGGGAGTGAAGAGCTTGTCGCGCAGCATTTGCTTGCTGGCCGAATCTATAGGCCCAATGCGAGTGATTCCGTCAACATTATCAACTGCGAAGATGGATTCTGGTGGGATGTCCTCGTTGTCGAGCAGATCAGGACTGTGGCTGGTGACGAGGATTTGCGAGTTGGCGGAAGCCTCTCGTAAGGCTCCGAGCAGCACGGCGGAGGCGGCGGGGTGAAGGGCCATTTCAGGCTCTTCCAATCCGATTAAATTTGGGGAAACCGTTTCGTTCCGGAGGTTTTGAAAGATGGCGACGAGAACACCTAGGGCGCGCAGCGTGCCGTCAGACATGGAGGAGGCAAGGAAGGTCCAAGGGTGCTTTTGCCCTTTCACTGCCTGACGGAACTCGATCGTTTCCTGAGAGCCTAGAATCTTCGTTTGCGCTCCGGACAAGCCCTTGACGATGCGGGAAAGGTATTCGTCCACACGGGTGCGGTGCGTCGCTTCGAGATTTTGCAGGACGCTTGCAATATTGCTGCCGTCGCGGCGCAGCAGGTCACCGGCGTCGGGTTTCTGCATCGCCTGTATCTCCTTTGGATTGAGGTTATAAACCTCCATGCGGGAGAGTGCATCGAATACGGGCCGAAATTCTGGTAAACCTGATGCTGAAACAAGAAAAAGCCTGTCTGGTAAAGCAGCGGGTAAGAGACCGAGTGAGCTTTTAATAACCTTGCCGGAGTGGACGTGGTAGTAGTGCTCCTGCATCAAGGCTGTGGATATTTTGCATTCTTCATTCTGCACCTCGAAACCGCCGTCTTTTCGAGCGCCAATCCGAAAACTCAAATGTCCGTTGCCTCCACCCGGCAGGTTAAAATCAAGACGGAGCGAGAAATGAGTCGGGTGCCCACCGGACCGGCGGCGGACTTCTTTGATGGTTCCTCGGTCGCGCAGCGCGTGGTCCAAAGATGTTTTTAACGAGTCGGAAACGAAACGGAAGCAGTCGAGAAAATTGCTTTTGCCTGAACCGTTTGGTCCAATCAAAAAAGCCAGCCTAGGCAACTTCAACTCGCATATTGCGATGCTCTTATAGTTTCGAATGGTGATTTTTTGTATGAAAGGATGCATAGCTTCAGGCTGCAAATTGATTCAGGCTAACGTAGTCTTTGATGTATTCGGGAATGATTGCACGGTATTTCGCGGGCACGGCCTTGAAATCCTTGGTGGAGAAAACGGGGTTGGTGGCGAGGTCGGTCAACTGGCCGGATTCGATGATGTGACGAATGGCGTCGCTGGTGGCGTAGGCCTTGAAGTAGGTCTTGAGGGCCGGGATGGCCTGGGCTTCGTCGGGCTTGCGGTCGGCGACGAACTTCGAGAATTCCTCCTCAAGGAGATCGTCCTTGGATTTGAAGCGCGGGATGAGGCCAAAAATCTTTTCGAGGATTTCACGGAGACCAAGGCGGCGGTCCACGGCGGCGGCTTTGCGGAGCTTGTCGAGATTGTAGAACTCGGCGGGCTTATCGAAGAGTTCCTTGTTCACGTAATCAATGACACGGTCCCACTGGCCGGCCTCCACACTGGCGGCGATGAAGTCGTTCTCGCGCACGGTGTCCTCGAATTTCTCGTAGAACATGCGGTCGATCTTCATGCCGTCGTAACCGATGGCTTCCTCCTTGATGGTGGAGAGCAGGTCATCGCCGAGGTGCTCGTAGGTAACGCCAGTGACGACTGGCCCCTCGCCACTACCTTCACCGCCTTCGGCTTTCGGTTTCGGGAGTTTGCGGACCTCGTCGTATTTGAAATCCTTCTCGAAGTATTCGCAGTTGGCGAAGAAGTCGAAGAGCTTGAAGGCGGTCTTCTGCGGTTCCTTGACGCTTTCCCTGATCGCCTCGTCGAAGAGTTGTTCACGGAAGTCGTGCTTCCGGGTGCCACGGCCTTTGATCTGGATAAAATCGGTGGGCGAGAAGATGGGCCGGAAGAGGCCGAGATTCAGGAGGTCCGGGCAATCGTAGCCGGTGGTCATCATGCCGACGGTGACACAGACGCGGGCTTTGCTGGTCTTGTAGGTGGGGATGAAGTTGGCGGAGCCGAGCAGGTTGTTGTTGGTGAAATTGATGGTGTGCTGCTGCGCGCCGTCCACCTGTGACGTGACCTGGACGGCGAAGTCGGACTGGTATTTGCCGGGGAACATGCGGTCGGCCATCTCGTTGAGAATCTGCGCGAGCTTGCCCGCGTGGTGCTGGCTGACGGCGAAGACGATGGACTTGCCAATTTCGCCGCTGACCGGGTCGCGCAGGGCATTTTCGAGAAAGGTTTTGCAGAAGAGCTGGTTGGTGGCCTTCGAGAAGAAGCGCTTTTCGAACTGGCGTTGCTTAAACGCCTCGTCGTGGTCGTCACCTTCGTCGTCCTTGAACGAGACGACGAAGCCTGAGTCGGAAAGAAGCTGGGCGGTGACCGTGCTGCGAGCATCCATTACGGTGGGATTGATGAGGAAGCCATCCTTCACGCCGTCGAGCAGGGAGTAGCGGAAAGTGGGCTGGCCGTCGTCGCAGCCGAAGGTGCGGTAGGTATCGAGCATGAGGCGGCGCTCGAACTCGCCGGGGACGTTGGTCGTGGGCTTATCCTTGTCGAATTTCTTGAGATAGTCGAACGGCGTGGCGGTGAGGCCGAGCTTGTAGCCGATGAAGTAATCGAAGACCGCGCGCGCATTACCGCCGATCGAACGGTGCGCTTCGTCGGAGATGACAAGGTCGAAGTCGGTGGGCGAAAAGAGCTGCTGGTATTTGTTGTTGAAGAGCAGCGACTGGACGGTGGTGACGACGACCTCGGCGTGTCGCCAGTCGTCGCGATTTTCTTTGTAGATGACGCTCTTGTAGTCGTTCGCGAGGACCTTCTTGAAAGCCTTGAGCGCCTGGTCTTCCAGCTCCAGTCGGTCCACAAGGAAGAGCACGCGGCGGGCGTTTCCCGTGCGGAGGAAGAGCTTGATGATGGCGGCGGCGGTGAGCGTCTTGCCGGTGCCGGTGGCCATTTCGAGCAGGAAGCGATCAAGGCCTTTCTTGATGGCCTCTTGGATCGCGACGATGGCCTTCTTCTGATAAAGGCGCAGGAAGCGCAGGCCATTCACCTCGATGAAGCGGGCGCGTTCGCTTTCGTTCTTCCAGGCAGCTTCGGAGGCGTAGTTTGGTCGCTGGGTCAGGGCGACATAATCATCGGCGATGATTTCCTCAATGAGTCGCTGGGGGTTTGGCACGCTCTTCTGGTAGCCCATGACCGAGGTCGGAGTCGGGAACGCGGTGATGACATACGGGTTGCCGCGTTCGAGGTCCCAGAAGTAATGCAGGTTGCCGTTGGAGAGGATGACGAAGCGGCAGTTCTGCGACTTGGCGTATTTGCGCGCCTGCTCCTTGCCGACGAGCGGGCTTTTGTCCTCGCCCTTCGCTTCGAGGACGATGAACGGGAAGCTCTTTTCGTTGAGCAGCAGGAAATCAATGAAGCCCTTGCTGGCCTTCTCGAAGTTCTCGCCGAGTTCATCGAGTGCCTGCGCGGTGAGCTTTACGCTGGGTTCGAGTTGGACGTTGGCGGGGCCTTTCGCATCCGCGAAGAAGCGCCAACCCGCAGCTTCGAGCAGCTTGTTGATTTTGATTCTGGCGGCGGCTTCTTTCATGCGGCTAAGGTGCGTTCGAGTTCGGACACGGCGCGACGTTTGCCGTCGTGTTTGTTTTTTGCGAGGAACCAGAGGGAGACTGAAAGCGTGCTGCCGAGCTTGATGTTCTCCGCGTCCTTGCCCTCCGGTTCCAGGATGAGCATGTCGGAGCGGGCGATGGCCCAGGTCTGGGGATTGAGTTGTTTCGGCGGCTTCCCCCGCCGCCTCACCCTGCGGGCTTGCTGCGCGAGACCAAAACGGCGCTGCCGCCGCGCCGTTTTGTCCTGCCCGTAGAGGAAGACCTTGAATTTGGCGGGTTCGATCATGGAATCAGGCGGCTTTCAGAATGCGGGTTGGAGATGGGAAAGCGATGGAGAGGTCGGCGTAGCTGGCCTCATAGCGCAGGTAGGTGCGGATGCGCTCCTCGAAATAGGTGCCTTTTTCCTTCTGCGTCTGGGAGGTGACGCGATAGTGGGCGAGGAGGCACTGGAGGGGAGTGGCGGGCATCGGAGAAAGAATGCGCGCATCCAAGCGGAAACGTCTTGGAATGGCAAGGAGTTCCAGTCTGCTAACGGGAATGGGGAGGCTGGAGGTTCCGGAAGGCTGGAGTTTGGGGCTGCGGGACCTTGAAAACCCCGCTCTCCCAAAAAGCTGGCAGGCATTTTGACCTCCAAGTGGTGGGAAAAACTGCCAAGCGTGATGGCCTCTGGCCGATGAAAGTTCATTGGCTGCTGCAGTTTCATCGACGTCGGTGGCGGGTCCGTTGTGGAATGCGCCAATGAATTTCCTGCCGATTTTCTGCCTCAGCCTGCCTGTAGTGCCAGTTTTTGGGCAAATTATGCCTGAAAAAACGATTCTGGGGCGTGAGTGCTCGATCCGACGTACGTCGGAATGGTTCCAACGTTTGTCGGATTCGATCCGACGTACGTCGGAATGGTTCCGACGTTCGTCGGACCGAATCCTACCTTCCAG
>Ga0209702_10001898_pt1 | contig 38115 bp, 40 predicted proteins | sample FRY01_FD_187210 | JGI IMG/M metagenome (GOLD analysis project Ga0209702, IMG submission 187210) | Freshwater microbial communities from Lake Fryxell liftoff mats and glacier meltwater in Antarctica - FRY-01 (SPAdes) (version 2) | ecosystem: Environmental > Aquatic > Freshwater > Ice > Glacier...
GCCCGCTGCGATGAGCGTTTCGAGTTCCTGTCGTTCTTCAACACTGAGTTTGATCCGGTATTTTTTGTTGGCCATGCTCATTCTACGCTCGCAACCCATCAATCTCGATGGCTTCGACCACTAGTGGCAGATCCACATAACGCGCCTCGGTCAGCGTCTTGCCATTGTCCAGCGCCTCCAGCTCCGCCAACTCATCGATGTGTTGCAGCATCAAATCACCGATCTTCCACACGATGCGCCCGCGCTCCGAGGCCGTCATTGTCTTCCACGGTCCAGATTCAAACGCCTGCCGTGCCGCCTTGACCGCGCGGTTGATGTCCTCCGCTTCGCCCTCGGCACACTGCGTCAAAACCTCGCCGGTGGCCGGATTGTAAGTCGGAAACGTCTTACCGCTGGCTGCTGGCACCCATTGGCCGCCGATGAGGAGTTTATTTGCCCGCTGAATGAAGGCTGTGTTTACAGCACAAAGCGGGAGGTCCGACAAAGCAGATGTGGCATTGACAATCATGACGTTAAAACCGGCCTCGCTAAAATTGTGTATCGAATTATGCCGCAGATATAATAATGCGCTCGTTTAAGACAAGGATTAATCATCAATGGGGTGCAAATACACCCCCGAGTCAGTTAAGCAGCCCTTTTCTCTGGTTAAGTCGCCTGCTAGGCTATGTCAGGAGTGCATGCGCCTCGCGCAACAGGACCTCCGTCGTATCCCAGTCGATGCACGCGTCCGTGATCGATTGCCCACGGGTGAGCTGATCCAGCGGCTGTGGGAATTTCTGGCTGCCACCGACAAGGTTGCTCTCCAGCATCGCGCCAATGATGGCTTTTTGTCCAGCCACGCGCTGGCGCACGATCTCGCGGAAGACATCCGGCATGCGGCGGTGGTCTTTGGCGCAGTTACCGTGGCTGGAGTCGATCATGATCGCAGGTTTCAGTTTCGCCGCTTCGAGGGCGTCCATGGTCTCCATGACGTTGTCCGCGCCAAAGTTGGGGCCATCTTCACCGCCGCGTAAAATGATGTGGCAGTCGGGATTGCCGCTGGTCGTCACGGCCGAGGCCACGCCGTCTTCGCTGACGCCAAGGAAGGTCTGCGGCTGCATCGCGGCCTTGATGGCGTTGATGGCGGGCGTGATGTGACCAAAGGTGCCGTTCTTGAAGCCCAGCGGCATGGACAGGCCGGAGGCCATCTGCCGGTGGGTCTGTGATTCCGTCGTGCGCGCACCGATGGCGCTCCAACTGATCAAATCGGCGATGTACTGCGGCGTGATCGGGTCCAACAGCTCTGTGGCCGTCGGCAGGCCGAGATCGAGCACATCGCGCAGGATTTTGCGCGCCAGACGCAAGCCGGCCGGGATGTCGCAACTGCTGTCGAGCTGCGGGTCCATGATCAGCCCCTTCCAGCCGACGGTGGTGCGTGGTTTTTCAAAATAGACGCGCATGACGATGCACAGCCGGCCCTTCAGCTCGCTCGCGAGCGCGGCGAGCTTCCGCGCATACTCCAGCCCCGCCTCCGGGTCATGAATGGAGCACGGACCCAACACGACGAGGAAGCGGTGATCGCTGCCAAAAATGATCTCGCGGATTTCACGGCGCGAATGGGCCATGAAAGCAGTTTGTGCCTCCGTGGGCGCAATTTCTGCCATCAGACTGCTCGGTGCAGGCAGGGCGATGTTCGAGGCGATGTGAAGATTGGCGGTCTGGCTCATGAGAGCTGTCTCCTTAGCATCGCGCGGCAGGCTGCTCATCCAAAATCACGGCAAGATGTGTCATGCGACGGATTCAGCTTCGAGGCTCTCACCTTCCGATTTGGCAATGACCACGGCGCAGACCGTGTCGCCGAAGACGTTGACGGTAGTGCGAGCCATGTCGAGCGGGCGGTCGATGGTGAGGACGAGGCCGAGGGAGGCCTTGACCATGTCCTCGGAGAAACCGGCGTTTTGCATGATGATGATGATCGCCACCAGGCTGGCCGCCGGAATGCCGGCCACGCCGATGCTGGAGACAAGCGCGAGCAGCACAATGATGAACTGCTGCGCGAGCGTGAGATCAATGCCGAGCACCTGCGCGGCGAAGACAACAACGACGCATTCATACAGCGCGGTGCCGTCCATGTTTACCGTGGCTCCGAGCGGGATGACGAAGCTGCTGACGCGCTCGGAGACCTTCGCCTCGTCCTGGATGCAGCGCATGGTTACAGGAATGGTGGCGGAGGACGAGGCGGTGGAGAACGCCATGAGTAGCGCCTTGCTCATGTTCCGGTAGTGCTGCAGCGGGGAAACACCCACAATCTTCAAAACCAGCGGCAGGACCACTAGGCTGTGTATGGCCAGCGCCCCCACCACGGTGAGCACATAAGGCACAAGGTTTTGCAGCACGCCGACGCCGACCTCCGCGATGGCCGGTATGACGAGGCAAAACACGGCAACGGGCGTGAATTTCATCACCCAGGTGGTGATGAGCGTCATCACCTCGGCAAGCTGGTTGAATACATGCTGCAGCGCCTGTGGCGGTCCGCCAGGAATGAGCACCATCGCCACGGCGAAGAGGATGCTGAAGAAAATGATCGCGAGCAAGTCGCCGTTCGCACAGGACTCGATGACATTAGTCGGGACCATGCGGCGGATGATGTCGAGCAGCGAGCTGGCGCCGCCCTCGGCCTTTTTCATCACATTGCCCACCTCGGCCGCGCTCTCGCTGTGAAGCGCCGCTTCCATCGCGGCCCTAAGCGTGGCGTTGGGGGCGCCGTCGGTGAGGCCGGGCTGGATCGTGTTGGCCATGAACAGACCGACACAGACTGCAACTAGGCTGCCGAGCGCGTAATAGCCCCAGGTTTTCAATCCCATCCGGGCAAAGCCTTCCAACGACTTCAATCCAGCGATGCCACTGATGATGCTGGCAACGACGAGTGGCACGATGACCATCTTCAAACCGCGCAGGAACAGATCCGCGAAGAAGCGGCAGAAGGTCAGCACGCCCGTGACCCACCCCGGCACGGCACCTTCCGCCGGATGCGCGAACTGCTGCAAGATCACGCCTGCCACGACGCCGGCGATGAGAGCGACGACGATCGGCCAATGCTGGCCGTGGGAGGGTTTGGTGGGCGCATGCGAGGACATGGGTCGAGTTTATGGCGCTGCCACCGTCCAACGGCAACAAAATTGCCCGCAGCACCAGGATTGGCGCTGCGGGCCTGATTCGATGAGTGGCGGCTTACTGCACCACGATCTGGCGCGGCTTGGCAGTTTCTTTGATCGGTAGGCGGATCGAGAGCACTCCATCGTCGAGCTTCGCGGTCAGACGGTCCTCATCGACTGGCGTGTTGAGACGCAGACGGAGGAGATAACTGAGCGGTGAGAGCTCGCGATGAAGTGCCTTCATGCCTGCCGACACGGTGACGTTGCGCTCGCCACGGACGGTGAGGATGTTGTCCTCAACATCGAGCTTCACGCCGCTTTTCGGCACGCCGGGCATTTCGACACGCACTTCATACGCGTCGGTACTGCTGTTGACGTTGTAGAGCGGCTTGCGCAGCGATTCGGTGACGCCGGAGGTGGCGGGGGCGCTTGAGCGGGGGGAACAAGTGGTGTTCATGGTGTTGTCAGAGGTAAGAAGTCAGAAGTCAGAGCGGTTAGTTCAGGGTGATGGAGCGTGGTTTGCGGTGCTCGGCTATGGGCAGAGTCACGGTGAGGATGCCGTCCTCGAGTTTCGCGGCGATGGCTTCGACATTGACGCCATCTGGCACGGACACGGAGCGGGTGAGACTGTAGGAGCTTTCGTTGTCGCCGTCCTTCTCGCGCTTTTCAGCGAAGACGGTGAGTATGCCGTCGTTCAGCTCGAGTTTGACGTTCTCCTTCTTCACGCCGGGCACTTCAAAGCTGGCGAAATAGTTGTCTTTGTCCTCATGGACATCGACGGCCAGTTTGTCGCCCGGGACGCCGGGGAAAACCTCGCCGAGGTTGTTGAAGAAGTGGCTCAGTGCAGGCAGACCGGCTAACGGATGGCGGAACCACGCGTCGAAGTCGGAGACGCGACCGAGGCTGTGGTGATTGGACCGGATGAGTTTCATGGTTTTGTGAGGTTGGTTGGAGTTTTGGGGTTGGAAGCGTGTTCCATCCTTTATCTCTGCATCACCCGTGCCAAGGCCATGCCTCGCCCCTGGAAGCCTTGTGAAATCAAGGTTTCAGCCGATCTGCCACGTGCTGAACGAGGCACCGACATCGGCAGTTTGTGCCAGAAATGAGCACACGTTGGCACAGCGTTGTGCCATTTTGCCATCTCAGCCCGCCTTCGATCACGCCGGATTCGCCAAACGTATAGCCGCCGCTCTTTTCTTCATGCGGATATTCAGCATCTCAACGAAGATGGAGAAGGCCATGGCGAAATAGACGTAGCCCTTCTGGAAATGCACCCCGAAGCCCTCGGCGACCAAGGTGGTGCCGATGAGCAGTAGGAACGACAGCGCCAGCACCTTCACCGTGGGATGCTTGCTGATGAAATCGCTCACCGAGCCGGCAAACACCATCATGAAGCCCACGGAGATCATCACCGCGATCACCATGACCATGATGTGGTCCACCATGCCCACGGCCGTGATCACGGAGTCGAGCGAGAAGACGATGTCCAAAATCGCGATCTGCACCAGGATGGCCCCCAGCGCGGACTTCACCGTGGCCTTTATCTCCTCCTCCAAATGCCCCTCGACCTTGTGATGAATTTCCGTCGTCGCCTTGTACAGCAGGAACAGGCCGCCGAGGATCAGGATCAGGTCTTTGCCCGAGATGGCATGCCCCATGATGGCAAACAGCGGATTTTTGAGCTGCATGACCCAAGAGATGGACAGCAGCAGCAGGATGCGCGTGATCATCGCGAATCCGAGGCCCAAAAGCCGCGCGCGTGGCCGCTCCGGCTCCGGCAGCTTGTCCACGAGGATCGAGATGAACACGATGTTGTCGATCCCCAGCACGATTTCCATCACCGTGAGCGTTAGCAACGCTACCCAAGCCTCCGGGCTGTTAATCCAGGAGAAATCGAAGGCATTGACGGCGAGAATGGAGGCGAGCAGGTGATCCATGGTGGAGCGGATCGTAGCGGAAAATGTTAACTCGGCAAGGAGCGCGCACGTCGTTCGTACAGCACTCACCGACATGAATCGCCGCCAGTTCCTCCAAGCCGCCTCCGCCAGCACGCTGGCCTCCTGCACGACTCCCAGCGCGCCGGATGCGCTGATCATCGACACGCATCAGCATCTCTGGGACAGTCGCGTGATCAGCCCGCCGTGGCTCAAGGGAGCGCCCGAGGTGCTGCGGCATGACTTCCGGCCCGCCGACTACAAAAAAGCCACCGCCGGCCTGAACGTGAAGGCGATCTACATGGAGGTCGATGTAGCTCCGAAGGATCACCTCCAGGAGGCGGACAACATTGTGGCCCAATGCCGCGCCAAAAACACGCCGACCATTGCCGCGACGATCGGCGGACGGCCTGCCTCGGCGGATTTCGAGAGCTATGTGCAGCGCTACGCGGGCGACGGCATCGTCAAAGGTCTGCGCCAGGTGCTGCATGGCGACTCCACGCCACCCGGCTTCTGCCTGGGCCAGGAATTCGTGCGCGGCGTGCAAACGCTCGGCAAGCACGGCCTCAACTTCGAGCTCACCATGCGCCCCACCGAACTGCACGATGCCGTGAAGCTCATCCAGCAGTGCCCGGAAACGCGTTTCGTGCTCGACCACTGCGGCAACGGCGATCCAAAGGCCTTCAATCCCAAACTCGCCCCCGGCGCGAAGCGAAGCTGCACTGCGGACGTTTGGAAACGCGGCATCGATGCCGTCGCCGCGCAGCCCGGCGTCATGTGCAAGATCAGCGGCATCGTCGCCTTCGTCCCGCCGGGGAAATGGCACGCCGAAGACCTCGCGCCCGTCGTCAATCACTGCCTCGACGCCTTCGGCCCCGACCGCGTCTTCTTCGGCGGCGACTGGCCCGTCTGCCTCCTCGGCAGTCCCCTGCGCGGCTGGGTGGATGCGTTGCAGCAGATCGTTGCATCACGCCCCGCCAGCGAGCAGCGCAGGCTGTGGTCGCGCAATGCGATCCGCTTTTACGACCTGAAGGTGTGAGGGCTGCTGGATTGCCGAAGGTCACGTTCGATGCCAATCATCCCGCCATGCCAGATGCCGATACCCTGTTTCGTGAATCGCTGCCGCTTGCCGACAAAATCGCAGGCGGTTACGCGAACATTCCCGGCATGAAGGCAGATGATGTGCGTGCCGTGGCCCATGCGGCGCTGCATCGGGCCGCACTCGCGTTTGATCCGGCACGCGGCGCGTTTGAGGCGTATGCCGCACGCGCGATCCGCAATGCGCTGAACTCACTGCATCAAAAGGAGGCGCGGCATGCGCGGCAGCATTTACCGGAGGCCGATCTCGCACCCGCAGCCGCCACTACCGCAGGCGGCACCGCGCCGAGCCAGCGACTGCCGGATGACTTTCAGGATGTGCTCAGCCAAGTTCGCTCGCAGGAAAGCCGGCGTGTGCTGGAAAGCCTGCTGGCTGTCCTGCCAGCACGCACCCGCCAGATTCTCGCCCTCGTGGCGGCGGGTCACATCTACGCGGAGATCGGCGGGCGGCTGGGCATCTCCAAGCAGGCCGCGCACAAGGCCGCCACAGCGGCCATGGACAGTCTCCGCGATCAACTTGCCGCGCAGGCCTTCGGCGGACTCGACTCCAAAGGCTATTTGCAAACTGCCAGCAGGCCACCTGCGAGTTGAGCTCCGCCTTAGCCAGCCGTTGCGCCGACACCATCTTCCGCTAATCTCCCGGCATGAGTGCGCTCGCTTTGGAAATCGATCAAACCATGCAACAACTGGACGCCGCCACAGCCTCCCGGCTTGAGCGACTCGTGCGCGATGCCTTGGCATTGGTCAAGCCATCTGCCGCTTCGGTTTCGGTCGAGAGCAGCCATGGCATTCGCTTCCCGCTCGTTAAGGGGGCAAAACCCATCACGCGTGAGGATGTCGCACGCCTCATGGATGAAGCTTAATTTTTGATTCCCCATGGTCTGGCTTCTGGATGGCAATCTGCTCATTGCGCTCGCGATCAGTTCGCATGTGCATCATGCCCGCGCCGTGGCTTGGTTTTACGCGCAGCCGCGCCGCTTTGCCACCTGCTAGGTCACGGAAGAACCAGTTGCAATCAGCGCCTCATCCACGGTAAACTTCATTCCATGAAGACCGCCACCACTCAGCAAGTGCCACAGCAGTGGGCGCAGATCCTCCGTTGGCTCGCCTCAGATGAAGAGGTGCAAGTCACGCAGGACGAGCGCATCATCGCTCGCATCCTGCCCTCCTCGCTGAGTTCGACTGCCAGTTCCGAGCAAAAAGATACCTTCTGGGATGCCGAGACCACAGCGCTGTTGAAGCACTCCTCCCACTTCCGTCTCGGAGACATGCCCTCAAGGGAGGAGCGCTAGAGCCTTTGCCGACAGCAACGTGCTGATCTACGCCATCGAAAGTGAAGGGGCCAATGTGAGCAAAGCAACTGTCGCCCGAGATATGATTGAGCGCGTCCGTCCAACCTTGTCCACACAGGTCTTGGGCGAGTTCTACAACGTGGTCACGAGCAAGCGCCGCACCGATCCACTCAGCCGTGAAGAAGCAGCTCAATGGATTGCCAAATGGATGCAATTGCAGGTCGAGTCCGTCACTCCTGGCCATGTGAATCTTGCTCTTGAGATTGGTCACCGATTTCAAGTGAGCTACTACGACGCGCTCATCCTCGCCGCAGCACGGCTTGCCGCCTGCAGCGTTGTGTATTCAGAGGACCTGAATGAGGGTCAGGACTACGGCGGAGTGAAGGTCATCAATCCCTTCGCAGGTCTTGCGACTTGATGTGTTCAGCCCTTCTCCGTATCGCCCGATCAGAGTCTCTCAAGCCCTCACACCTCAGAGAGCGCACCGCAAGAGGTAGGAGAGCCGCAGAGAAAGGCATTCTGACTCAGGGTGCTGATCGCAATCATGACATAGGCTGTCGAAAATAGATGTGAAAGGAAGCATCTGCGAGGGAGATGAGCCGTAAAACTGACCCAAAAAAGCCAGGCATCTTTTTTTTCCACCCAGATGTGGCGGATTTGGTCTGACCCAAATCCCAGAGAGAGCACCACAATAACCGGCCTATTCTCTTGTGAGTTCTCGTCCCCCCGATTCATGAGGGACCCGGTGAAGGCTTTTGCGGCGCTGGGGAACCCGCTGCGGTGGAGCATCTATCAAATGCTGGCCGGTGGCCGGGCGATGTCCGCGAGCTAGGTGGCGGCGGTGGTGAAGCGGGACTTTGACGGGGTGAGCAAGCACCTGCGGGTGATGCGCGCGGCGGTGTGCTGGCCTCCAAACGGGGCGAGGACCGCCGGCTGGAGCTTTACTACATCCCGGAGACGATCCTGCGCGCCGACGGCGTGGCCGACCTGGGCTTCTGCGCGATCCGATTCCCGCGATCCACCGGTTAAGGCGACGGTAGGCACCGCCAAATCACAAGGCGTGGTCGTTTTAAGGCTCATTTCACCGCGCCGAGCACTTCCAGTTCATGAATCGACCAGAAAAGTCCCTTCACCGCGCCGGTGTCGGTGATGCGGATGAATTTGGCTCTCGTGTTCTGCGGAAACAGGAACTCGGTGGTGCTTGATTCGCTGTTGCCTTCGAGCACGGGCTTGTCCCACTCGCTGCCGTTCATGGAGACCTCAATTTTCCAGCCGCGAGGCCAGTCGTTGCGCGATTTGGCGGTGTCGAGCACGAGACCGGTGACGTCAGTGGTTTCGGGCAGTTCAATCTGCACCCACATGCCGGGCTTCTGCGGCGTGTGTGAATCCCAGCGCGATTCGATGTCGCCGTCGATGGCTCTGCCGATCTCGTTCTGACCGTGACTGGCGGTGAGTTTCCACGCCGCGCGATTGGTCAGCGGCTGCGGGTAGAGCGAATGCAGTTCTTCGATGGTCCAGGGTGTGATGCGCTTGGAGAGTTCTTGGCGTAGCGCGGCCACCTGTTTTTTCTCGACGAGCTTGCCGTTGTTGCCGAAGGCCTTGCGGATGTAGCTCGTCACGTCGGCGATCCATTGGTCATCATTGGTCGCCATGGGCACCATTTGCGCTTCGTAGGTCTTGCCGTTGATGGGGCCGGTGAGGCCGTTCATCATCACACGCACGATGGCATCGCCCTGCACGGCGGTTTTGGATCCGGCGAGCGGCGGCGCAAGGGTGGCACCTTCGCGACCGGCGATGGGCATGCCGCTGCCATCGAAGCCGTGGCAGGCGAAGCAGAGCGAGCGGAAGATCTCCTGACCGCGTTCGAGCTGCTTCTTTTCGTCCTTGGAAAAGCTGCCGCTAATTTTCGGCGCTTCGACGAGCAACTGCGCCCCGATTTCCTTCACGCCGAGACTGGGCGATGTCATGAGCGTCATCTGCGCGTCGAGTTTCCAGTTCGGCCAGTTGAAGTGACGGGCGGTGTAGAGTGTCTGTAGCACGACGGTCGGGTCTTTGTCGGCACGCAGAGCTTTGATGTCGGCGATGAGGGAATCGTCTGCGGGCGAGACGCCCGCAGCACTGGTGACAGGCGGGACGCCCATCCTACGCAGCAGCGATTCGGCGACGCGGATGGCGTTCGCACGGAGCTGCGGATGCGCGTCCTTCATCGCGGTACGGATGATGTCGGGAGTGATCGCGTCGAGGCCTTCGAGCGTCCACAGCGCATGAAGGCGTGCGAAGTGGTTGTCGTTCTTCGCCGCCATTTCAATGAGCGCGGGCACCATGGACTTGTCGCCTTTCACAATGAGCATGCGCTGCGCGGTGTCGCGCCAGAAGCCGTTCGGATGCGCAAGATGCGCGACGAGTTGTGCGGGCGTCTCGCCGATCATCTTCGGCTGCGGGCCAGGTTTGAAATCCTTGTGAACAAGACGCCACACGCGGCCGTGGCCGGTGACGTGCTGCATGCCGGTGGGCTCAATGGCGCTGCGCAAGTAGCTGCCGGGTTTGACCCAGTTGCCTTCCTGAATGATGCCGCGATATGCATCGACGATGTAGAGGCAGCCGTCCGGGCCGGTGGTCATGTTCAGCGGGCGGAAATTCGGGTCCGTGCTGCGAATGAACTCGGTCATCTGCGCCTCATACGGATTCGCGACGGTGGTGATGCCATCTTTGACTTCAACGGTCGCACGACGAATCAATCGACCGACCGGCTCAGGCAAAAACACGTTGCCGTAGAGCTCCGGCGGCAGGCGATCACCGCGATAGATGGTCTGACCGGCGCAGCCGGTGAAATGATTCAGCGTTTTGTCCTCGGGACGAAAGCGATTGGCGCCGCCCTGCACATCTGCGAGTCCGACCAGCGGCCACACGGTGTCGAAGAGGTCGCTCTTCTGCTGCTTCACATTGATCGCGGCGTAGAGAATCGGTGCCTGATAATTCCAGATGCCTTTTTCGCCGCCGGCATTGCTCCACCACATCTTGCCGTAATCATCCTGCGCCAAGCCCCACTGGCCGCCATTGGGCGCGGTGTTTTCCTTCAGCGGCGCGTCCTTGCCATTCCAGCGCAGACGATAGCCGTTGTAGGTGGTGTAAATCCAGTTGTCGAGGCCCCACACGAGGCCGCTGGGCTGGTGCTCCATGTTGCCACCGCGCGGGCCGCCGACATACCACGGCGATTGTTCCTCGGCCACGCCGTCGCCATTCGCATCGCGATGCAGCGTGATGTCATTCGTGTTCGTGATGCCGACCAGCACGCGATCCTCCAGCGGCAGCACCATGCGAGGCAGCAGGATGTTGTCGAGATAGACGCTGTGCTTGTCGAAGACGCCGTCGCCCTTCGTCGATTCATGCAGCGAGATGCGGCTCTTCGGCGTCAGCTCGTCCGTGCCGTCGATGTCCTGCATGTAGGTGCGCATTTCGACGATGTACATCTTGCCATCACCATCGAACGCGATCGCCGTCGGCTCCTTGATGATCGGATCGCTCAACACCAGCTCCAGCGCGTAGCCATCCGGCAACACGATCGTCTTCAATTCCTCTTCCGGCGTTTTGGCCTGAATGGGAAAGGTGTAAGTCGGTTTCGTTTCAGCGAATGCAGCGGTGCTGGCGAACGTAAGGATGGAAAGTAGGCGGAGGTTCATTTGATGGCGCTGCATTCGTCTGGCGGGCTGAAAGTCTTGCACGGAGATAAGTCTATTCGGAGTGAACATCCAAGGACGCGGCACGGAGGAAAGCGAGCCGGTCTCGCAGGCTGTTGGCGGCGGACGTGTCCGGTAGCAGGGATTCATCGAGAGTAAGGGTCATTTCCCAGCCGTGCGGATGCTTAATGTCTGTCGCCCCCAGACTGATCCACCATGTGAGCATGACATGATTGGCATCCAGCACATGCGCCACGAACTGCCGGATGCCGGTGGCAGACGCATGCTCCCACAAGGCCGCCAGCAAAATCGTGCCAGCACCCTGCCCCTGGAACTCATCCGCCACCGTGAAGGAGACTTCAGCTATGTCTGAATGTTCGGCAGATCGCCAGAACGAGCCGCCTCCCACACCGGGAACATCGTCGTTGCCTTCGATGACGATGATCCAACTCGCATGCTGGCCCTGGTTTTCTGCGCACAGCCGGTCAATGAAGGTCGGATTGGCTCCACGAAAGCGAGTCCAGAATCGAAAGTAGGTGGATTGCGGTGAGAGCCGCTTGAAGGCGTCCACGATGCGCTCCCGGTCATCGGGCAGCAGCGGGCGCAGGATCACCGGAAGACGATCGCGAAGCTGCAGGCGATAATGGGACAACAAAGCGGACATGTGTGGTTTTTACCGAAGAAAAGGCCAAATGGGATTCTGATCAACCATCAGTCCCGCATATGTAACAACGCCCGCCGCAAAGCTATCGGAAGGCAATCGGATTTGTGAGGAGGCGCATCCGTGTCTAGCCTACCGCATGCCAGCCCCGCGAAATGCCACCAAACCCGAAGTCCTGCGTGGACTCGTGGAGCGCGTGGTGTTTCACAATGAGGACAACGGCTATTGCATCTTGAAAATTGTACCGGAAGGCAAACGTGATGTCGTGAGCTTGATCGGGAAGGCTCCACGCGTCGTTGCGGGCGAGGAATTCGAAGCGAAGGGCATTTGGGAGCCGAATCGGGACTTCGGGCCGCAGTTCAAGGCGGATGCGTTGAAGCTGACGCGGCCGGATTCGCTGGCAGGGATCGAGCGCTATCTCGGCAGCGGCTTGATCGAGGGCATCGGGCCGAAATACGCGAAGCGGATGGTGGAGAAGTTCGGGCCGAAGGTTTTCGACATCATCGAGAACGAATCAAAAAAGCTCGAAGACGTGGAAGGCGTGGGCAAGAAACGCCGCATCGAGATTCGTGCGTCGTGGATCAAGCAGAAGTCGATTCACGGCATCATGCTGTTCCTGCATCAGCACGGCATCAGTTCATCGCGGGCGTTGCGCATTTACAAAACGTACGGCGAAGAAGCGCAGGCGGTGTTGACGGAGAATCCGTATCGTCTGGCGCAGGACATTCGCGGCATCGGCTTCAAAACGGCGGACGACATCGCTTATCAGCTTGGCGTGGCCGAAGACGCGCCGGAGCGGATCAAGGCGGGGATTCTGCATGTGCTCGAAACGGCGGCAGGCAGCGGCCACTGCTGCTTTCCAGAGGCCAAGGCCGTCGAAAAAGCGGTCGAACTGCTCGGTGTGGAGGCGTTGATCGCGCCGCAGATCGAAGCGCTCATCACGAGCGATCTGAGCGAGCGTCACGGTGAGTTTTTGTATCTGCCTTACCTTCGCAAAGCTGAGCAGAGCATCGCGGCGAGTGTGAAAGCGCTTGCGGCATTGCCAGCGGCGTATCCAAGCATCGACGAAGACGCGGCGCTGACGTGGGTGATGAAGAAAACGGGCAAGGAACTGGCCGAAAGTCAGCAGCGGGCGGTGCGTGAGGCCTTGCGGCAGCGACTGCTCATCATCACTGGCGGTCCGGGTGTGGGGAAGACCACGATCCTGCGCAGCATCCTGCTCATTTTGCAAAGCAAGCAGGTCAAACTCGTGCTCGCGGCTCCCACAGGCCGCGCGGCGAAGCGATTGAGCGAAAGCACCGGGCTGGAGGCCAAAACGCTGCACCGCCTGCTCGAATTTCAAGGGGATGGGCAGTGGGGACGACATCCCGGCAAGCGGCTGGTGGGCGATTTGTTTGTCGTGGATGAAGCGTCGATGATTGATGCGCCGCTGCTGGCGCAGTTTCTCTCCGCGCTGCCGGAAGGCGCGCATTTGCTCATCGTGGGGGATGCGGATCAGCTTCCATCGGTCGGTCCTGGCATGGTCCTGCATGATTTGATCGCGAGTGAGAAGGTGCCGTGTGTGAAGCTCGCCGAAATCTTCCGTCAGGCTGCGAGCAGCCGCATCATCACCAGCGCGCATGCGATCAATCGCGGCCAAGTGCCCGATTTGAAACCGTCGAGCCGCAGCGACTTTTTTTTCCTCGAAGCAAGCGAGGCGGATGAGATCAGCGATTTGATCGTGCAGCTCGCGCATACTCGCCTGCCCGCAAAGTATGGCTTTGATCCGATTCGCGACATCCAGGTGCTCACGCCGATGAATCGCAATCTGCTGGGCACGCAATCGCTCAATCACGCGCTGCAGCTCGCGCTGAATCCACCGAACGAGGTGAAGTTCGAGATCGAGCGCTTCGGCGTGACCTTCCGCGTCGGCGACAAGGTCATCCAGACGCATAACAACTACGACAAGGAGGTCTTCAACGGCGACATCGGCCACATCGTCGCGATGGATGCCGATCCGGTCAAAGTACACGTTCGCTACGATGCTGAACGTCTCGTCGCCTACGAACCCGGCGAACTCGATGAATTGCAGCTCGCTTACGCTCTCACTATTCACAAAAGCCAGGGCAGCGAGTTTCCCTGCGTCATCATCCCCGTCAGCACGCAGCATTACGTGCTGCTGGAGCGCAGCCTGATCTACACGGCGATCACGCGAGCCAAGAAACTGTGTGTACTCGTCGGCGATGAGCGGGCGCTGTCGCTCGCCGTGAGCAAACAGGAAAGCCGCAAGCGGTTCACGGGCTTGCGAGGAATGCTCTGAACAAATCGCGAACAAAGTCGCGTAGGTTTGAGTCACTTCAACCCAACACTCAGACAATCATGCCGACTTCACGCCGTTCCTTCTTGAAGAATTCCACCCTGACCTCCGCTGCTGTCGCCCTGCCGGCGTTTGTGCGTGGCCAGAATCTGAACAGCAAGCTGCAGGTGGCCTGCGTGGGGGTGAATGGCATGGGCTACAGCGATTTGCACAATGTGGGAGCGCATGCGGCGGTGAAATTTGTCGGTTTTTGCGATGTGGACGCGAACCGCTTCGACAAGGCGGACAAGGAATTTCCCGGCGTGAAGCACTTCGCCGATTACCGCGAGATGTTCAGCACGCTGGGTGATGGCGTGGATGCGGTGACGGTGGGCACTCCCGACCACATGCACGCGCCGGTGGCCGTAGCGGCGATGCAGCGTGGCAAGCATATCTATTGCCAAAAGCCGCTAGCGCACACGGTGTGGGAGGCGCGGCAGATGCGCCTGTGGGCGGAGAAAAAAAATCTCACCACGCAGATGGGCAATCAGATCCATTCGTCCATCGAATACCGCATGGGCACGCGCTTGATCAAGGAAGGCGCGATTGGCAAGATCAAGGAGGTGTACTCGTGGGTCGGCGTGACGGGCAATGAGCGCACGCGCATGTTCCAGCCGCCGCCGCCCTCGCCCACACCGGCGAATTTGAACTGGGATCTGTGGATCGGCGCGGCACCGATGCGCGAGTATGCGCAGGCGTATCATCCCTTCATCTGGCGTGACTGGCAGGACTTCGGCGGTGGCGGTCTGGGCGACTTTGGCTGCCACATCATGGACCCGGTGTTCACCGCGCTCGATTTGACCGCGCCGATCAGCGTGGTGGCCAAAAACAGCGGAATCAACAGCCAGATCTGGCCCACGCATGAAACGATCAATTATGTCTTTCCCGGCACGGAATACACGGCGGGCAAGACGATGAAGCTGACGTGGATGGATGGCGGCCTGAAGCCGAGCCACAAGCTGGCGCAGATGCCGGGCGACATTGATCTGCCGAACAGTGGCAGCATTTTCATCGGCGAAGGCGGCACCATGGTGCTCGCGCATGTGGCCGGGCCGCGGTTGTACCCGCTCGACAAGTTCACTGGCTTCCAATACCCGAAAATGGAGCCGCAGAGCCACTGGCACACCTGGGTGGACGCCTGCCTCGCGGGCAAGAAGACCAGCGACGGCTTCCACTACGCCGGACCGCTGGCCGAAACCGTGCAGCTCGGCAACGTGGCCACGCGTCTCGCGATTCCGAAGATCAATCCGGTTACGGGCCGCATGGAGGAGGCGAACAAGGTGCTGGAATGGGACGCGGCGAACCTGCGCTTCCCGAACGCGCCCGAAGCCGACAAGCTGCTGACCAAGACCTATCGCCAGGGCTTCGAAGTGGCTGCGGCGTAATTTTTCGATGCGGAATCGAGCGGTTGGCGTAATCCTTGCGTCAGACATCGCCATGCCTGCGGCAAATCAGCACGAATCATCGCCTTCTCTCAGCGGCAACCTGCTGCTGGCCTCGCCCGCCATGCGCGATCCGAATTTCGCGCGTTCGGTGGTGTTCATGGCGGCACACAACACGAAGGACGGGGCCTTTGGCTACATCTTGAACCGCCCGCTGGAGCAGCGGGTGGCCGATCTGCTGCCGGACCAGGATCTGGGCGCGCTCGGTGACGTGCCGGTGTTCGTAGGCGGACCCGTGGCGACGGACAAGCTGTCCTTTGCCGCGCTGCACTGGAACAAGCGCCGCCGCACACTACGCTGCCAGACGCATCTCTCCGTGGCTGATGCGCTGCATGCGCTGAGCATGGGCCATGAGGTGCGCGGATTCGTCGGCTACTCCGGCTGGAGTGGCGGTCAGCTCGAAAGCGAGCTGGAGCTGCGCTCCTGGATCACCACCACGGCCAAGCCACTGGTTCTCACGCTCGATCAACCGACGCAGATGTGGGGTGCGATTTTGGAGGACATGGGGCCGGTGTACAAGGTGATGGCCGGCATACCGGAGGATGTGGGGTTGAATTGAGATCCCGGCTAATGCAGGCGGGGGGCGGTTCGTTGAAGCAGCATGAACTTCGACCGTGTGCTGGCTGCCTTGCTGTTCGTGCTGGTGCCTGGTCTGGTGCTGAACTGGCAGGAAAGTTCCAGTCCTGCCTTTGAGGGCATTCTGGCCCGGTTGCGGCATGAGTGTGATGCGGGGAACCCGGAGGCGGATTACAGCATGTCACAGCGCAGCATGCCGACGGAGAAAAAGCGCGAGGTCATCGTCGAGGACTGCCGCAAGTTCGGCGTGGGTTTGCTGCCAGTTGTGCGCCGGGAAGTGGCGCGGGAGGTGGATGACGAGGTGCGTGGCATGCTGATCGTGATCGCTGCCGCGCTTGGTGATGCAGATGCGGTCGAGCAAGCGGCGCGGCAGATGACCTGGTCGGACTATCCCGCCGTGCGCATCAGCGCGGCGAAGACCCTGCGGCGGCTGCACGACCGCCGGACGATCAAGTGGTTCCTGACGGCCATGCAGGATGGCCATTTCGTCATCAACGGCGTTTGCGGCATCCAACGGGAGCAGTTCTATCCGGTGCGTTGCATCGCGCAGATCGCCGTGCGGGAGATCATGGGCGACCGTTATCCAGGCGATGAAGCGGTGCTGATGGCAAGCCGGTATGTGAACGGCATGCAAATTCCCAAGTCCTTGGAGGATCTCCAACAGTTTCAACTGTTCCGGCAGTCTTGGGAACGGCTGAAGTGATGCTCACGCTGAAGCGTGGACTACAGCCTTGCTACTTCGAGAATTCTTTGTCGATGGCATCGAGATACTTCGAGATCGGGTCGGTGCGCGGGGGGAGTTCCTGCTGGATGATGGCGGGCAGGTTGAGGAAGTCGTCGAACTTGCCGGAGAGGGCGCTGCCTTCGCTGGCTTCGAACCAGTCGAGGTAATCACGCACGGCGACGGATTTTTGATACGCGACGAGGGCGAAGTCGTGCAGCACGGCGAGGCGCTTGTCCAGGTCCTTGGTTTTACCTGCCTGGAGGTCGAGCACGGCGGCGAGATAGGCGGTGACGACCGGGCGGAACAGGACGCTGACGCGCAGCTCCAACGCGCGGAGCGTGGCGACGTTGTGATTGAGAATCTGGACGCGATCCTCCCGCTTGAGAAGGTGCTGGTACTCCTCCAGCGGCAGAGCCACGGGCACTAGGCCGGATTTGGTCTGGGTGCTGGTGGCGGCAGCGGGAGCCGGTTTGCTGCTGCGCGGTGCTTCGGCAGGCTTGGCGACCGTCTTTTTCTTGGGGCTGGTCGTGCGGGGCTTGCTGTCTGTTTGGGTCGCGGACTTGGCCGCTGCCTTGGCTGGTGCGTCTTCTTTTTTGGGTTCGCTGGCGTCTTCGGGCTTGGGTTTGCTTTTAAGGAAGCCAAACAGGGGTTCAACGGTCAGGCGCGGGGCCGCAGGGGCGAGCCACTGCCAGGCATCGGCCAATGAGGGGGCGATCAGACGTGTGATGTCGAAAGAAGCAGGCGGCAAGGCGGCGGCTTGCTCCTCGTCGGCGGGTTTTTCCTCCGTCTTGTCTTTGGCAGGCTTTTTGTCGCCACGGAACCAGTTCAGCGGGTTCAGCACGGAGGGTTTCTTTTCTTCCTTGGACTCGGGTTCCTTTTTTTCGAGGGGCGGTTCTTTGGCTTTTGCGGGTGGCGCAGGTTTTTCGATCGCTGCGGCCTTGGCGGAGTCGGGTTTGCTTTCCTTGGACTCGGGTTTCTTTTCGTCGGTGCCACCACCGAAGAGACGCCCGAAGAACCCTGGCTTGTCTTCCTCCTCTGCGGCGGCGGTCTTGTCTGGCTCGGCCGTTTTAGCCGCAGGCATATCCTCCGCGACGGCGGGTTTGTCCGCGTCAGTTGCGGGATCGCCGAGAAACAACAGGCGGCGGAAGAGGTTGCGTTTGGGTTTTTCCTCCTCGGCGGCCTCTTCCTCAGCGGGGACGGGGGCGGTGTCCGCAGTGTTCTTTGGTTTGGAGGACTCTGGCGCTGCGGCTGCCACCTGAGGGGCCGGTTTGGGGGCGGGGGGGGCGACAGACAGCGGCGTGGGCAGGATAAACGAGCGCGGCTTCACGTTCTGCGGAACCTCGGTGGGCAGCGCCGCATAGTGGATGGTGATGGCTTCCTCGATGGCCTTGAGGCTTTCTGCGGCAGTGTAAGGCTCGGCGATACCCGGTTTGGAAAGCTGGGCGAGCTGGAGTGCCCACCATTTGTTCAAACTCGACGCCGAGGCGGCGAAATTCGGAAAGGCCGCGTCGAGCAGCTCGCGTTCGGTGCGCGGATCGCTGGCGAGGGCGTTGAGGAATTTGTTGAAGCGTTCCGCGCCACCTGGCTGGTCCACCAGCGCGAGCACGAGAGCGCAGCACGAGGTTTCGTAAATGCTGCGGGAGAGGCTGTCCATCTCCACGGGAGAGGCCTCGATGATCTCCTCGATGCCGTAAATTTTACCGCTGCGGAAGATGGTGGAAAACATCGCGCTGGGGCGGGCGCTGGCGCGGTAGGCCATGGCATGCAGCACGCCGGTCATGATCCAGTCCGGCAGCAGCAGGCGGCCTTCCGGCGTGTCGATTTTTTGGTGGTTGCGCAGGATGCGCTCTGCCAGCAGTGCGCGCACGATCTCCTTTTGCATCTCCTCCGCCGTGAGTCCGGCGCGTTCGTTGATGGTGACCTGGAGATGAAAGCCGCCGTGGGTTAGCTCGGTGATGGCGGTGGAGATGATCGGGCCGGTGGACTTGGCGGCCTCCTCACCGGTATTCAGCAGCACGACGATGGGCAGTACCCACGGCTCTTTGTCATTGAGCACCTTCCGCAGCGCCGCAGCAATCTCATCGCAGCGACCGGACATGGCGCTGCGGGTCTGAAACACCTTCCCATGCACGATGAACTGTCTGCTGCTGCTGGTGGAGCTGGTGATGGGTGCTTTGGCTGCCGGAGCCGACACACTCGGCGCGGGCGTGGCAGCAGACTTTTGCGTGAAGGCTTCGAGCGCCTGCATCTTGCTGGCGGAAGCATCAGGCGCGGATGGTGGCGCAGGCGGCGGCGTGGGGGCCTCGACCTTGGCGGGCGCGGGAGTTTGCAACTGCCCCGGCAGCGGCGGCGGCGTGAATGTCTTCGGCGCTTCGATGGCAGCGGCGGCGGCTTTTTCCTCCTTGCTGAGCGGGGGAACCGGCGGCGCGGGCGTCTGCGCAGTGGCAAACAGGGTGGCACAGGCAAACAGCAACGCGCTCAAACGTGGCGCGCTGCGCGTGGCGGCGGATGGGCGGTGACGATTCATGCGGGCGGGAAGCGGGGATCGAGCACGAGTTTGTCCTTGGCGATGGTGATCTGCGTCATTTGAAACAAGGCTCTGATTTCGGGGTCCAGCGCCTCGGCCACCGCACGCAGCGCGGGATACAGCGGGCGCATCATGCCACGTGGCATTTGCAGATGCCCGTAGGCACCGCCGAGCATCTCGACATGAAAATGATCCGCATCGCGGTTGATCGCGAGATCGACGCTGGCAGTGCGCGTCTGGCCTTTGAGCTGCCAAACTAGGAAGACCCGTGCGCGGTCCGGCTCCAGATCCACCCGCACGCCATCAAACACCACCCAGCCGCCGAACGAACTGGCGGTCTTGCCGGCGAGCGTGCTAGCCAGGCGGCGGTTCACCTCCGCCTCGCTGATTTCCATCACCGCAGCACGTTTGATCGCCGTTTGGCGCAGCATGTCGAGAATGTCATCTGTTTTCACCTTGCCCGAGGCTGCCGACTCGGGCAGCGCGGCGGGCCGGTGCGCCACCCAGGCTGCTCCCGCCAAGGCGCTGATCAACAGCAGCCGCAGTATCTGGAACAAGGAGTGAATCACGGCGGCGCAGGGGCGGAAGGCAGACGGGGTCAGGCACCCGTGCCGGTTTTGGCAGGCGCGGGAGCGGCGGCAGCGGGTGCCGGGCTGGCAGGCGCTGGCGTGGCCACCGTGCTCGATGATGATGAGGAGCCCTCGGAGTCTTTCTTCGCCGCCGCCTTGTAGGAATCACTGCGGTAGTCGGTGATGTAGAAACCGTTGCCCTTGAAGATGAAACCAGCGCCCGCGCCGATCTTGCGTTTGATCGGGCCGGGACAGGGTGCCTGCGGGCAGTCCGTGAGATGCGCGTCCTTCATGGACTGCTTGGCCTCAAACAGATGGCCGCAGGTCTGACATTCGTAATCGTAGGTGGGCATGGAGGCAGATGCTGTGCATGGGGGGTTTGGAGCGCACAGCGGGGCAGACACTATGCCGTGTCGCGCCTTCTGCTGCAAAAAGATTTTCCTTCGGCCATGTCGGCCCGCTGCAATCAATTCTCGACCTGGGACGGGGGGCGGATGTATTATCCGGCCATGTCGTTGCCGTCTCAGGAAACTGTCTTTCTAAAGAATCTTTACGCCACTCCTGCTGACTGGCAGCGTGATTTGTTTTATTCCGTGGTGCGTGCCGGGCATCTGCGTGCCGGATTTGAGCACCGCATCGACCGTGAAACCTATCCCGGCCATGAGCTAATTCTCTGCCTCAAGGGCCGTGGCTGGGTGCAAGTTGCCGGCAAACGGCACGAAGTCGGCCCTGGCGGACTCGTCTGGATCAATTGCCACCACCCGCACCTCTACGGAGCCGTGCAGCGTGATCCTTGGGAGCTGTATTGGATGCGCGTGGAGGGCCGTTCGCTGGACCGCATCGCCGAGCTGCTGCAGGTGCGGCTACAGCCGGTACTCGAAGGCATCAACGAGCCAATCATCGCGCAGGAATTTGAACACGCCTTCCAGTACATGGGCGGCACCCGGCCCAGCGCTGCCGCACTCGCCAGCGCTGCCGTCGCCGCCATCATCGGCCTCGCATTTCATGTGCGCCTATCCGAACCCGGTCTCATCCAGCCCGAGCTGCCGCAGGCCGTGGCGAAGGCGCTTGAGCGCATGCGGCTGTATTTTCACATGCCCATGCGCGTCGCCGAGCTGGCGCAAATCAGCGGCATGAGCGAGAGCCACTTCAGCCGCCAGTTCAAGGCCGCCATCGGCACCAGCCCCATCGACTGGCTGCGCCGTGAGCGCGTCAATCAGGCCAAACGCCGCCTGATCGAGTCCGACGATCCCGTCAAGGAAATCGCCCGCCAAGTCGGCTACCACGACCAGTTTTTCTTCTCCAAAGACTTCAAGAAAATGACCAAGCTCACGCCCACGCAGTTTCGTGAGCAGGAAAAGCAGCCGTAGCGTCAGTTCGGCAATGCTTTGCGTTTCATCCGCTCCTCAATCAAGGCCTGCGACTTCCGCAGGATGAAATCCATCAGCAGCGCCAGCAGCACGCCAGCAAAGGCTCCGCCAATCGCTCCAAACACCGGAATCTTCCACTCCCAGCCACCGGCTGTCCATCCCTGCCAAGCAGCGATGCTGTTGATGACTTCGTGGCCGATCCACGCTGTGGCCGCGCCCGCCGGAATGCCCGCCAATACGCCACATTGCAGCAGCAGCGCACGCACCGCCGTGGCGGGCCGTTTGGTATAGAAACCGAGCGCCATCGAACTAGAAACGACCCCTAGTGTGACCAGCACCGCCGCCACCGCACACGCAAACAAACTAACGCCGATGCCAATGCCCACGAGAACGAGCATGACCAAAATCGCTGCGATGCCAATGAGTCCCATGTTCTCAAAGTGGCTCGCTGGAATCATTTTCCAATCGCCATTCTTCAATTTTCATTTTCGCATTTCACCGCCACTCTCAATCCCATGACTCCCTCCTCCGCACCTCAGGGTCTCCTCGGCATGAAACCGGAGGAGATTGCTGCCGTGTTCACGGAACTGAATCAGCCCGCGTTTCGTGCGAAGCAGCTCGTCGAGTGGGTGTTTTCAAAACGGGCCGCCAGTTTCGATGAAATGACGAATCTGCCCAAGGCGACGCGCGAGGCACTCAGCACGCGTTTTGTCACGCGCACGATGACCATCGCCAAAGTCACCGGCTCGGCGGACACGACGCGCAAGTTCCTGCTCAAGTTACACGACGGACGCTACGTCGAAACCGTGCTCATTCCGGCCAATCCCGCGCTCTACGGCGGCAAATCTGACCGCCGCACGCTCTGCGTCTCCAGCCAAGTCGGCTGCGCGTATGACTGCAAATTCTGCGCCAGCGGTCTCGCTGGTTTTGCGCGCAATCTGACCACCGCCGAGATCGTCGAGCAGATCGTGCAGGTGGAGGCACATGCAGGCGAGCGCGTGGACAATCTTGTGTTCATGGGCATGGGCGAACCGCTGGCGAATTTTTCCAACGTCACCAAGGCCATCGAAATCTTGAACGCTGAATGGGGCATCGGCATCGGCGCACGGCACATGACCGTCAGCACCAGCGGCCTCGCCCCGCAGATCAAAAAACTCGCCGATTTCCCGCTGCAAATCCGTCTCGCCATCTCGCTGCACGGCGCGACCGACGCAGTGCGCGAGCAGATCATGCCGGTGAACCGCAAGCACAACCTCGACGAGCTGTTTGAGGCGCTCGATTATTGGAATCAGAAGCGGAAACAGTTCCTCACCTTCGAGTTCATCCTCATTGCCGGTGTGAACGACAGCCTCGATCAGGCCCGCGCCCTCGCCAAACGTGCCCGGGCCGCGAACGCCAAGGTGAACCTGATCCCCTACAACACCGTGGATGGCCTGCCTTGGGAGCGTCCGAGCGAGGAACTGCAGGACGCCTTTCTCGCCATTCTCACCCACGCCGGCGTCACCGCCACGCTGCGCCGCGAAAAAGGCCACGACATCGCCGCCGCCTGCGGCCAGCTCCGCCTCAAACAGGAAACCGAACTCGGCATCATCGAGTCACCGATTCCGGCGAAACGCATCACGATTGGCGCGGGAGCTTGAGCGAAAAATCAGATTGGCATTTCGCCGTTCTGAAACATCTTTCCGCATGGCAACTGCAACACTCGCCGCCCGTGTGGCCCAGCTTGAAAAAACCGTGGAGAACATCACGGAGCGCCTCCCACTCTGCGAACCCGGTCGTGACGACTGGAAGAAGGCCGTGGGCATGTTTGATGGCGATGAAATGATGAAGCGAATCGACGAGCACGGTGCGGCCATTCGTCGTGCCGAACGCCGCAAGGCACGACGCGGATGATTCTACTCGACACGGATCATTGGTCGGCCCTGAAATACCGCAACAGCGCGGAGACTAGACTCCTCCAGCAAAGGATGGAGGCATCCCGCGATCAAGACTTCACTGTTTCGGCCGTCACCTTGGAGGAACAGATGCGCGGCTGGCTCGCGGAGATCGCAGCTACAGTGGATGCCGCCAGACAAGTAGGGGCAGACCGCCGACTGGTTGAACTGGTTCGCTTCTTCTCCGCGTGGAAGATCACCCCTTTTGATGAAGCTGCGGCAGCAAGCACTGCGTTGCTGCGCAAAGCCCGAGTAAGGATTGGCACGATGGATTTAAAGATCGCCTCGATAGTGCTTTCACGCGACATGCTCTTGCTCACGGCCAATTCCAAGGACTTTGCGCATGTTCCCGGTCTGCGTTTTGAAAACTGGCTCCACTGACCGATGCGCGTAAACGGAACACCCCACCGCACCGTTTGGATGCCTGATTCCGGCAGCGTGTGCATCATTGACCAGCGCAGGCTGCCGTGGGCCTTTGAAGTGATCGAATTGAAGAGCGTGGCGGATGTGGCGCATGCGATCCAGGACATGGCGGTGCGTGGCGCGGGCTGCATCGGTGCCACGGCGGGCTATGGCATGGCTTTGGCAACGATTGAAGCCAAAACATGGCCGCAACTCGAAGCGCTGGCACAAAGCTTGATCGGCACACGTCCAACTGCCGTGAATCTGGCGTGGGCGGTGAACCGGCAGCTCAACGTGCTGCGTGATCAACCTGCGGAAGCCTGGCGTGACAGCGCCAAACGCGAGGCGGAGGCGATTGCGGATGAAGATGCCGCCGCATGTGCCCAGATCGGCCTGCATGGGCTGGAAATCATTCGTGCCATCGCGAAAACGAAGCCAGACGGTCTGGTGTACGTGCTCACGCACTGCAACGCGGGCTGGCTGGCGTTTGTGGACCACGGCTCGGCCACCGCGCCGATCTATGCGGCGCATGATGCCGGGATCAAAGTCCACGTCTGGGTGGATGAGACACGCCCACGCAATCAAGGCGCACGTTTGACTGCCTGGGAACTCGCGCAGCAGGGCGTGCCGCACACAGTTATCGCGGACAACACGGGTGGGCATCTCATGCAGCATGGACTGGTGGATCTGGTCATCACCGGCGCAGATCGTGTGACACGGAATGGCGATGCGGCGAACAAGATTGGCACCTATTTGAAGGCGCTCGCTGCGCAGGACAACCGCGTGCCTTTCTATGTGGCGCTGCCGTCCTCGACCTTTGACTGGAGCATCACCGACGGGGTGAAAAACATCCCCATCGAGCAGCGCGGTGGTGAAGAAGTGGCCTGGATGGAGGGAACTGACGCCTCAGGCGTTCTACACAATATCCGCGTGATTCCTGCGGCCTCAAACGTGGCGAATTATGCCTTCGATGTGACACCGGCACGGCTTATCACCGGTTTGATCACGGAACGCGGTGTGTTCCATGCGAACGAGCAGGATTTGGTCAGCGCGTTCCGCGCCGCCGGGCAGGTTTTAGCGCCTTGACGGCACGTTTGACCGGGCGCTTGAGCTTTGGGGTCGCTTTGACCACCGGAGTGGCATCGCGGAGTTGTTGCAGTTCCTTTTCCACCTCGGCCAGACGCTTGGAGGTGGCCTCCAGCTTGCGCATCATCAGCCGTGCCACGAATTCATACAGGGAGGCGTGGAAATCTGGATCTTCCTCGCGCGGATGGATGTCCTGGAGGAATTTTTGGTCCACCGCCAGACACACGGCCTTGGTGGAGGCCATGACGGAGGCGAGACGCTTGTCATGGTTCACCAGCGCCAGCTCGCCAAACACCTCGCCGATGCGGGTGATGGCGGCGACTTTTTTGCGACCGACGAAGACTTCCAGCTCCCCGCTGAGCAGGACGTAGATACGGGAGTCGATGCTACCCTCCTTGATGATGCAGTCGCCTAGCTCGCATTGCAGCAGGCTGCTGGAGTTCAGCACGTCGTCGAGTTGGTCGTCGCTAAAACTGGAGAGCGCAGGCACCGCGCGCAGGGGCGAGGGGGTCTGACGCTCGTCATGAATGTAAGCGAATTCTTTCATTTAATATGCTGCGATTCTGTCAGGTGACGGCGGTCTGCGACAAGTGAAATCTTGTTCATTTTCCGCCGCTTTTAAGCGCCGCGTCATACGCGGGCCAAAACTGGGCCGGTGGCATCAAATCTTTGCCGCCATCATCAAACCGCGTGCCGATCTCCTGTAGTGGCAGTGATTTCGCCACATCAATGCCCGCAGTGATGTTTGCCGGGGTGAACACCAGACGCGTGAGCCGCATGCCTTTGAGCGGCGTGAGGTCGGTCACAGGCGTTTCCCCAATGTGCAGACGCTGCAAGGCGGTGCCAGTCAGCGGGGACAGATCCTTCACCTTCGTGCGGTGCAGCGTCACACTGACCAGCGGCACCGTCTTGAGCGCGCCGATGTTTTCCACCGGGCAGTCGGTGAGCCAGAGCATCTGGATGGGACAATTCGCGATGCCAGAGATGTCGCCGATGGGGCAGCCGACGGCGTTGAGCTCCACCAGCGGCATGTTTTCGAGAGCGCTGAGGTTTTCGACCGGGGTGCGGCTCAGGTAGAGCTTCTCCAGCGGCATGCCGCGGATCGGTGAGAGATCGCGCACCTTGGTATCCTCCAGGTACAGCTCGACGAGCTTCTTCCCCTGCAACGGGCGCAGGTCAGTGATCGGCGTCTCGCTCAAATCGAGCGCCATGGGCTCAATGTGCTGCAAAAACTTCACGTTGTCGATCTTTGCGCCGCGCATGCTCAAGGCGATGATCTGGCCGTCCTCGATGTTGAACTGCCCGTTCCCCTCATAGCCCGGATTGTGATATTTGATCTCCGTGTGCATCATTTCCTGGGTCCAATAGACCTTTTTTGGCTCTGCCGTGGCCGGTGCGGCGGCCGTGGCGGGTGTAGGAGCAGGTGGGACGGGTTTTTCCGCCGCCTGCGGTGCCGGGGCGGGTGGTGCGGCGTCTGGTTTCGGCTGATCACCACACTGGGTTAGAACGAGGGGGAGAATGAGAAGATAGCGCTGCATCCCACGGGCATGCCGGATTTTCGGCGGAGATGCAAGTGTGAAGTGCATGGGCGGTTCCGGCCTGCACCGTGCCTGCGCTCTCGACACCGGGCGAATCAGCGGCACTGTGCGCGCCCCCTTTCCCATGCTCTCCGTTTCCAATGTCAGCAAAACCTACGCCGGCCGCACTTTGTTCAGCGCCGTGTCGTTTCACATCAACCGTGGCGAAAAAATCGGCCTCATTGGGCCGAATGGAGCCGGCAAATCGACCCTGTTCTCGCTGCTGCTGCAGGATACCACGCCGGATGATGGCCAGGTGGTGATGGAGCGCGGTATCACCTTCGGCTACCTGCCGCAGGAGAGCGCACCGATTGAAGATGTGACCGTGCTCGAACTCGCCACCGGGCATGTCGATGAAAATCACCGCTGGGAAGTCGAGCCAAAAGCGAAGCGCATCCTCAGCGGTCTCGCGTTTCGCGAGTCGGACTTCGAGCGTAATGCCCGCACGCTCAGCGGCGGCTGGGTCATGCGCGCGCACCTAGCGCGGCTGCTCGTGCAGGAGCCGGATCTGCTGCTGCTCGACGAACCGACGAACCATCTCGACCTTGAATCGCTCATCTGGTTTCAAAACTACCTCCAGGGCTATCCGGGTGCCATTTTGATGATCTCCCATGACCGCGAGTTCCTCAACGCGCTCACCGACAGCATTCTCGAAATCGCCCATAGCAAGATCACGCGCTACGTCGGCAACTACGACAACTACCTGCGTGAAAAAGCCGCACGCGCCGAGCAGTTGCAGGGCGCTTACGACAACCAGCAGCGCGAACTCGCGAAGATGCAGGCATGGGTGGACAAGTTCAAAGCCAAGGCCAACTTCGCCTCCCGCGCGCAGGACAAGGCGAAGATGATCGATCGCATCGAAAAGGTCGAAGCGCCCGTCGCCGACGCTAAAACGGTCAAATTCCGCTTCCCCCAGCCGCCCCGCAGCGGGCAGCGCGTCATTCGCGTGAAGGACGTCGATTTCGCGTATGGCACGCAGCCCGTTTACTCCGATCTCAATCTCGAAATCGAACGCGGCCAGCGCACGGTGCTCGTCGGACCGAACGGCGCGGGCAAATCGACGCTGCTTAAACTCCTCGCGGGTGCTCTCACACCGCAGGCCGGCGTGTGCGAGCTTGGCCACAACGTCAAATTCGGCTACTTCGCCCAGTATCGTGGTGATGTGCTGAACATGCGCCACACCGTGCTGCAATCCGCCATGGATCTACTCAGCCGGCCCGGCGAAAACATGTGCCGCACCCTGCTCGGCTCCTTCTTGTTTCATGGCGACGACGTGTTTAAACCCGTCGGCGTTCTGAGCGGCGGTGAAAAATCACGCCTCGTGCTCGTGCGCCTACTACTCGACCCGCCGAACTTCCTGCTCATGGATGAGCCGACGACGCATCTCGACATGGGCAGCATCGACGCGCTGATCGGTGCGCTTGATCAATACGAAGGCACGCTCGTCTTCATCAGTCATGACGTTCACTTCATCCGCCAGATGGCGAAGGATGTCCTGCACGTCAGCGCTGGCGTCATCACGCCTTACGCCGGTGATTACCAATACTACCTCGATAAAACCAAGGCCGGTTCCGCCCGCGAAGCTCTGACTGCCACGCTGCACAACGCCCAGCCAACTGCCTACACCGCTCCCACCGCCAACGAGCCACCCAAGAGCAAGCAGCAGCGCCGTGCCGAAGCCGATGCGCGCAACGCCCGCAGCAAGGTCAAGAAGGAACTCGATCTGCGCATCTTCCACATTGAGCAGGAGCTCGCCACGCTCGACAAGCGCAAGCACGAGATCGTCAATCTCCTCCAAGAAGAAGCCACTTATGCCGACGCCGCCCAGTTCCGTGTCCTCAGCGCCGAATTGGAAGCCGTAGAAACTAAAATCCCCAAGCTCACCGCCGAATGGGAGAAAGCGACGGAGGAAATGGAGAAGCTGGCGGTGGCTTGAGGCAGCAAAGTCCGGGTCTCAGAAGACGTGTGGTTGTCTAGATCTCTCGCTGAATTAACGAATCTGTCGAACAAGGCACTCGGAAACCAGTTGCGGCATAGTGGCAGCCCTGCTTAAGCCTTAAATGGTGAATGCACTCGAACGCTTTTTTCGACGCCAGTTTCTGGGTGGTATCCTTGTTCTGCTGACGCTGGCGGTTGTATCTTCGTGTTCGAACGAGAGGGAAGTGCTTATTCGCCGCCCAATGCCCAGCGGAGGCGGGTATTGGGTTGAGCGAGTAGTCGTCAAAAAAGAACTGAGGTCCAGCCGCAGCGAGAAAAAATCGCGGCAGGTGATCCCCGACCAAGGTCAATGGCACGGCGATCTGCTGACCGGGTCACCACAGATGCAGATCCGCCTCGGTGAGCAGAAAGTGTATTTTTACAGAGGCGGGCAGATCGCCGGATTCTCGCCCATGTCTTCGGGACGTGAAGGAATGGAGACGCGAACGGGTAAATTCAGCGTCATGGAGAAGGACATCGATCACAAATCTTCCTTATTCGGAGACTATATCAGTAAGGATGGAATGGTGCTTAAACGTGAGATTGATGTGCGGAAAGACAGTCGTCCTGCTGGAGCGATCTTTGATGCGGGAAGAATGCCGTATTTCATGCGCATCACCGGTGCCATCGGTATGCATGAAGGCTACCTGCCGGGCTATCCCGCTTCGCATGGCTGTATCCGTCTGCCACACCGGATGGCGGAGATTTTTTACCGGGAGAGCGCCGTCGGGACTCCGGTGGAGGTCGTTCGCTGATAGGAAGTGGCAGCGCCTTATCCCACCGAGCATATTGATTGCTTCGATACGGCGAGTTTATCCGGTCAGGGTACCTGAGTCGGCGGTTTATTGGCCGACGGTGAGTTCCAGGCTCGGCTCGGGCTTGGGCAGGCCCTTTTTCTCCCAGACGACCTTCTGCTGCGCGTTGAGCACCTTCACGGTGAGGTTGATCGTGCGATCACCAAAGTCCTCGTCGGTGCGGTTCCAGATGCTGATGCTTTGCAGTGGGACCTCATGGCCCAAATCCAGCAACCACCACGGATTGGTATTCTTTCTGCCGTCTGTGTGCATGACGCTCTTGCCCTTGGTTTTGTCGCCGTTGGTGTTGCCGTCGATGGCCAGCTCCGGCGTGCCTTCCCAGCTAACGCTGCTCTGCGTGGCGGTGCCTTTCAGGGCGATGTTGGTGCCGCCGCTAAAGACCTGGACCTCCGCCAGATTGAGGATCTTGCCCCTGCCGGGTATTTCGATGCGCACATAACGCCCGTTCAGGCCGGGACCGGCGGCTGGCGGCGGCGCGGCTGATTTCGCTGCGGTGGTGGTTTGACCACTGTCTTCTGCCATGGTGATCTTAGTGCCGGAGATAGCTTTGCTGACGAAAGGCCAGGCGAACATGCCGACTAGGACGATGGCGGTGAGATTCAACGCCACGGCGATGAAGGTGCGGCGACCGGAGGTTTTTTTCACCGGTGCGGCCGGCGGGGCTTTGGCTTTGGCTTTGGCTTTGGCAGTGGTGGATGGCGCGGATTTTTGGACGATGGGCTTCGGCTTGGGCGCATTGGGGTGCGTGGCGGTGGCGAGTGGGGTCGTCTGCGTACCAGGGGCCATGACGGGCGCCTGCTGCGGCAGGTGGATGAAGCCGCTGTGCATGTTGGGCATCAGCACATCGAGCGCCTGCGCCACCGAGTGCGGGCGCTGGTGGGGCGCTTGATTCAACAGCCAGGCGAGCCAGTCGCACAACGGCTGGTCCAAATCCGGCCGCATGTGCTGTAGCACACTGCGGGCATCAAAGACCTGCCAGTCGGCCATGATCGCCTCGGTGGTGTCGCCTTGCGCGGGTGCGGAGTTCGTGGCGATGCAGAACAGGCTCGCGGCGGCGGTGAACAGATCGCTTTGCACGGTGGGCGGTCCGCCGATGTGGAGTTCCGGCGCGCGAAACCACAACGTCTCCGGCGGCTGCTCCGTGCGGGCGAGCGACAGGCTCCAGTCCTGCACCTGGAGAAACAAACCGCCGCCGGGATGGTCGGCGATGATGAGGTTGCTCGGTTTCGGATCACCGTGCGGCTGGCGCTGCTGCTCGCCTACGAGCAACGCATGCATGAACTGCACCGCCAGTGCGCGCACGTCCGCTGGCGTGGGTTTGCGCTCGGCGGCAAAGGCGCAGCCGTTCATACCCGGCATGAATTCATACACCAGCGCGAACTCGTCCTCCGTGGGCAGCAGGGTGATGAATCCGGCGATCTGCGGATGCCGCATCTGCATGAGAGCGGGGACGAGCAATTGCAGTTTTTCCCGGTCCAGCGGCTGTGCGGTCTCGTGGTCCTGCAGCAGGGCTTTGATCAGCACCTTACGCCCAGTCGCTAGCTCCACGCCGCGATACACCTTCGCCGAAGGCCCTGCGGCGATGATTTTTTCGGGCTGGAAGTGGTCGGCGTGCATTTTTGAACCGGAGGCGGCAGAATGGCAGGAAAACGACCCGCCTGGCAAGGGGAAGATTGGCGGACTTGCGCAAAGCCGCATTCACCGCACAGTCGCGGCATGTTGAAACTCGGACTCATCGGCTGTGGGAAAATGGGCGGCGCGCTGTTGCGCGGCGTGGAGCTGGCGCTTGGCAAAACCGGCCTGAGCGTGGCGCTGAGCGATGTGGTGCCCGAGGCCGTGAACAGCCTGCGCAAATGCCTCACCTGCAAATCCATCACTGGCACCCCGGCGGAAGTGGCGGCGGCATCCGACGTGATCATCCTCGCGGTGAAACCTGGCGATATGAAGGCGCTGTGCGAAGCCCTCGCCGAAGTCAACGGCTCGCGCTTGTACCTCAGCATCGCGGCGGGACTCTCACTGGCGAATCTCGAAATCTGGCTCGGCGGCAAACCGCGGGTGATCCGCAGCATGCCCAACACGCCCGCGCTCGTCGGCGTCGGCGCTGCGGCCTTTTCGCGTGGTAGCAAAGCGACCGCGAAAGACGCGGCGCTCGCCACGAAGATCCTCGGCGCCGTCGGCACGGCGGATGAAGTCGCCGAAAAGCTGCTCGATGCCGTCACCGGCCTCTCCGGCAGCGGTCCGGCCTACATTTACACCGTCATTGAGGCTCTGGCCGACGGCGGCGTGCTCATGGGCCTGCCGCGAGCCACGGCCGTGCGTCTGGCGGCGCAAACCGTCGCCGGAGCCGCCGAAATGGTGCTGCACACCGGCAAACACCCCGCCGCCTTGCGCGATGAAGTCACCAGCCCCGGCGGCACGACCATCGCCGCGTTGGAACAGCTCGAAGCATACGGATTGCGCAATGCGCTGATCCAAGCCGTGCGTGCAGCAGCGGAGAAGAGCAAGGCGCTGGGGGCTTAAATCAGGCCGTATTGTAGTCCCGCCTTCAGGCGGCTCAGGTCAGGCAAAGAACCGCCTGAAGGCGGAACTACACAACTGCCAAGCCACCTTAAAACACCTTCTTGAAGTAGCCGAGATAGGCCAGTGCCGCACCCGTGAGGATGGCGAGCAGTACCACGACCTGCGGGGACAGCACGCGGCGCTTGGAGAGCACCGGCAGGAAGCCAAGCACCAGCCAGAGGGCGATTTTTATGATCACCCAATGCTGCGTGTAGAGCGAAGGCGCTCCTTCGGGCAATCCTTTGCCCATCTTCGCCAGCATGCCAAAACCAGACACCAAGCTGATGACGAGGCCGATGCCGTGCCATTTCATCGCCTTCTTGGCACCTTCGCTGGAGAGCAGGCCACCGTAACCGACAAAAACGAGGATCAGGCCGATGAGATGGATGAAATGGTAGGTTTGCAGGGTCATGCGCCTACGCATGCCGCAGTTCGGCGGCTTCGACAAGTCTGGTGATGGGTGAATTCGATGACGCAGCCCTCTCTGGTACACGCTTCAAAACCGCCATGACGAGGTCACGACCTGAAACTCATCCTCATAACGAATCACGCCGGGGTCGGTGGTGGTCAGCGTGCGGACGAAGCGACCGTGCTCTTCGAGAATGGCGATCATTTCGCGGAATTTGGCAATGAAGGTTTGCGCGGACGGCTTGAACCAGCAGACGACATCATCCGGCCAGTCTGAAGTGGAAAATGGCGGGCAGGGCATGTGGTCATTCAGCCACGCGAAGAGTTCTTCGACATGCGGGTGTTCGTAATCTGGCAGTTCACCTGACTCTTTCAGCAGGCGTAGTTCAATCACCACTCCGGTCTGGTGCTTGGCCGATTCTTGATTGGTGCCCACGACAAAGCGGATGAAAGTCATCCTGCCTCGTGATGTTTGCGGAGGCAGGTGCTTGCTCATGGCACATCAAGGTTGACGGAACTTCAGCCCGCTTCCGCCACTTTTAGCTCTGCCAGTTTCGCGGCGCGCTCGGCCAGTTCGATGTGGAACTGTTCGGGGATGGGCTCCGCGCCTTTGACGCGGGTGCGACCAAACCAATCGGCGAAGATTTCGCCGTCCTGGCGCTCGGCTTTGAAGGCTTCGAGAAAGGTGCGGACCTTGGCGGGCACGTCCTCGCCGAGCACGGTCTTGTATTCGAGTCCGGCGAGGCGATTCCCGCGGATGCTGCCGCCGATGAACATGGCGTACTTGTTTGGCGAGCGGCCCACGAAGCCGAAATCGGCGTTGTAGGGGCGACCGCAGCCGTTCGGGCAGCCGGTCATGCGGAAGAGGATCGGTTCGTTTTCGAGACCGAGTTCGCGCAGGGTTTCGTCGATCTTGTCCATGAAGCCGGGCAGGACGCGCTCGGATTCGCTGAGGGCCAGGCCGCAGGTCGGCAGAGCGACGCAAGCGTGGGCGACTTTGCGGGCGCGGGTCATGCCATCGCTGTGAACGACGCCGTGTTTCGCCAAAATGGCGTCCACCTCGGCTTGTTGCTCCGGTTTGACCTCGGCGATGATGAGGTTCGTGTTCGGCGTGACGACGTAGGGCAGATTGAGCGTCTTGGCGATCTCGGTGAAGGCGCTGCGATACTGCGGGCCGTCTTCGCAGTCAACAATGCGGCCCATGCTGACGTGGACGGCGCAGTAGAGCCTGCCATCGCCCTGCTCATGCCAGCCGAGGTTGTCCTCGACAGTGTCGAATTTCAATTCTTTGGCAGGGAAGGTTTCGATGCCCGGCAGGCGGCGCTGCACCTCGGCACGGAACGCCTCGATGCCCATGCTCTGCACGGTGTATTTCATGCGTGCGTTCTTGCGGTCGGTGCGGTTGCCGTGGTCACGCTGTGTGGTGACAACGGCCTCGGCGGCATCCACCACGTTTTCGCGTTTCACATAAAACAGCGGTTGTGCCAAAAACGGCCGCGTGGCGAGCTGGCCGTGGCTCATGCCGAAACCACCGCCGACTGTGATGGTGTAGCCTTCGACTTTGCCGTTCACGACATGCGGCACGAAGCCGAGATCCTGCGAATAGACGTCCACATCATTGAGCGGCTGGACTACGACGCCGATCTTGAACTTGCGCGGCAGATAGACTTTGCCATATACCGGATCATCGCCCTCGGCGGCCTGAGTCACGGCACGCACCGTCGGATTCACCTCGGGGTCTTGAATCCAATTAGGATCAATTTTTTCACCGTCGAGCCAGATGTCGGCATAGGCCTGGCTGCGCCAGAGGAAACGATTGCTCAATTCCTCCGTGAGCCGCTGTGTGTCGGCATGCACCTCGTCCTTGATTGGTGCCGCCGGACCCATCGTGTTGCGCACCACGTCGCCGCAGGCACCCATGGTGGAAAGGCCGCTGTGGCAGACGTTATGGATGACTTCTTTGAGGCCGCCCTTGAGCACACCGTGAAGCTGGATGCCCTGACGGTTGGTCAGGCGCATGTTGCCGAAAGCCTTGGTGCAAAGATCATCGTGGATGAGCCACTGTTTTGCGGTGATGCGGCCGCCGGGCATCTTGCTGCGGATCATGAAGCTCCAGGCCTTGTCGAGCTTGGCCTTGCTGCGTTCCGCCCGCACGTCGCGGTCATCCTGCTGGTAGGAGCCGTGATGCTTGAGCAGATAATTGGAATCGTCCGAGACATGGCTCAGCGCGGTGTCGGCGAACTCCTCGGCGATTTGACCACGGAGGCCATGCGAGGCGAGTTTGATGTCTTCGGGGGAGGCTTTACTCATAAGGGGAGATTTGGAGGGCGGGAAAGGGAGGTTGAGAATGCCTTACAATGCCACGAAAGCAAGCTGCCGCAAAACATATTACGGATTGTCTATCGGATTTATCAATAATCCGAGTTTTTGAGCTGCTGCTGTGCTTGTTTGCCTTCAGCCAGCCGCGCATTCAGCGAAAACGGGCGCGTGACAATGCGGCATTGAATTGTCTATAGTATGCCTCACATGACTTTGCCATTGCTGCCCGCGCGTCAGGTTCTTGCCACGCTCGGGGTATTGACCCTAGCGGGCCTGTTGACGGGCTGTGTGAAGCAGGGCGACTACGAAATCCTGCAGATGGAGAATCAGCAGCTCCAGCAGCGAATTGACCAAGCCAGCGAGCAGCTTCGCCAAACGCAGGCTGACCTAGTGACGCAGCAGACGCGCGTTCTGCAACTGCTGGAAGCCCAGACGAAGCTGCAAAAAAGCAACGAACAACTCCAGCAGACGGCGGCGGAACTCGACGCGCTGAAGGCTGAGTTTGAACAATTCCGCACCCAGCGGCGCAATGCGATGCAGGGCAGGAAGTACCCCACCCTACAGCTCGACAACGGCCAAAATCTCAAAGACGCGGTGCTGACCACCGTCAATGCGGATGAGGTGGCGATCCGGCATGACGGCGGCTTTATCAAGGTCGCGCTGGCGGACACCAACGCCGATCTCCGCTGGGAGGCCTGCTACGACCCGCAGGAAGCCCAGAAAAAACACCGTGACCGCATGCTGGCAGAAGCCCGCATGCTCGATGCCGCGCTCGCGCAAAACCGGGCCAATCCAGTGCCCACAACAAGTGGGCAGACGGCGCAGGCGGTGAACCCCACCCAGCAGTTGCAGAAGCAGATGAGTGAGCAGCGCAGACAGCTCAACGCGGAGTTTACAGTCCTGCGTGCCAAAAACCCCGGTGCCTTGCAGGGGGATGTTTGGAATTCAGCGGCTCCCGAGGCCAGTCCGCTGCTGAACAGTGTTTCCGGCAGCCGTGCCGTGCTGGGCATCAGCAGGCTCCAGACCCTGCGGGACGCGATCAACCAGTCGCTTCAGCAACTTCGCCGCCTTGAGTCCAGCTCGCGCTGAACGCGGTGAAATTGCAAAATAAGCTAGTCAAAACGCCCTTTTGATCGTTTCCTCACACTACCAGCCATGAGCCACCGCATCCTCCTCGCACTCCTCTTGACCATCACCTCCGCTTCTGCGGTCGATTTCAAATCCCAGATCGCACCGATCTTCCGCAACAAGTGCTTCGCTTGCCACAGCACCACCAAAAAGGTCAAAGGCAAGCTCGCCTTGGATGACGCCGAGTTGCCCAAGGTGATCGGCCCCGGCCAGCACATCATTCCTGGGAAGTCCATCCAGAGCACGATGTTCATCAACTGCACTCTGCCCAGCGATGATGACGATGTGATGCCCCCGGAAGGCAAAAATCGCCTCACTGACGCTGAAGTCGCACTGCTTAAAGGCTGGATCGATGAAGGTGCCAGCCTCACCGCCGGTGGCGCTGCTCCAGCCCCCGCCGCCGAGCCTGCGGCAGCCATGCCTGCCGCCGGTGGTGCGCCGATGAAATGGACCAGCAGCGACGGCAAGGAAATCGAGGCGGTCTTCATGGGCTTGGAAGGCGACGGCGTGCTGCTGAAAATGACCACCACTGGCACCACGCACATCGTGCCGCTCACCCGCCTCTCCCCCGAAAGCCAAGAGCAGGCGAAAACCGCGACGAAGTAGCAGGCTTCATCAGAGTCATCGAACGCGCCACCGGATCGAAGTCCGGTGGCGTTTTCATTTCAGCACAAACGCCGACTCCGCCACCCGCTGGCCATTGATCTGCAACTCCACACGGTGCCTGCCGGGATGGTGTTTGCGCGTGGTGAAATCACGCACGACCTGCGTCTTGACCAGATCGAGCGCCTCACCCGGCCGGAGGTCGATCTCCGTCCACTTGAAGACCTTCTCAGCGCTCACGCCGCGTGCCTTCACATAATGCACCACATAGTCGATGGCGAGACGCTGCGGGCGGGTTGACGTTGATTGGATCGTTGCCGTCAACGTGAGCCGTTCGCCGAGCACCAGCTTGGCCGGCGACGCGCTCAACTCGGCTACCACCGCCGCCTTCTTGCCGAAACCAAACAGCGTCAGCGCGCGCGGATGTCCGCGCTTGATCAGCGTGCGGCACGCATGCTTCGCGATCCAGCGCAGATGCGGACGGGCCAGATCCCAGCCTTCAAGTTGCTGCAATACAAACTCAGGATGATCCTTCGTGATGTCGTTGAGATGATTCGCCACTGAGCGACGCACGAAGAGTGATTCATCCTCCTTCAGCGCCTCAAGAATCGGCGTCGTGGGCGCAGGATCACGCACCAGCGCGGTCAAGCGCATGCCCCAGGGCAGACGCGGGCGTGAACCCTCACTGGCAAGACGGCGCACCTTCTCATCCGGGTCGGTAGTCCACTGGCGCAGCGTTTTTAATGCCCGTGCCTGATCCGCCACGATGAACGGCCGCACGGCAAACTCCGCTGAACCAAACACCGTGAAAAACCGCAGTGCCTCCATGGAAAAGTCGAAATCATCCAGTCCAAACGTCGCGACGAAGTCACCGAGAAAAACCGCCACAAACTCATGCCCAAGACGCGGCGCGAGCTTTTGCAGCATGGGCACTTGTTGCTGATAAGTGCCCGGCAGCGCCGCATCCACCGCCACCGCGCACTGGTGCAGCCGCTGCTTCAATCTGCGCTCTGCCAAACCATCGAGCACGAGTTTCAAAAACACCTTCGCATCAAACTTCGGCGCGATGTTAGCGAATTCCCCCGCGATGGCGCGGTAGCGGGTTGCATCGAACCACTCTTTGAGTTGCGGCGGTGGGCTGGCTTCGGTGGGCATGAGGTTGAATGGCCGAAAGAGGCGCAAAAAAACTTAAAAGGCATCCATCCATCACTTTTTTTGCGTCGTTTTGCGGCCATTCCTACCTCTGTGCCAGGGATGCCCAAACAGGCATGAAGGAAACATTTTGGCGACATCCTTGCAGCCTCGCGGCATCTCGCCCAAATCGCAACCATGCCCGCGACCTCCCGCCGCCTCCATGCCTTCACCGAATCCGTCATCCGCGCGATGACACGCCTCTCGAACCAGCATGGCGCGATCAATCTGTCCCAGGGCTTCCCCGATTTCGATCCGCCGGAAGAGCTGCTCACCGCGCTGGAGCGTGCCACCCGTGGTCCGCATCATCAGTATGCCGTGACCTGGGGTGCGCCGCGTTTCCGGCAGGCATTGGCAAAGAAGATCACGCATTTCTCCGGCACACCCGTCGATCCCGATCAAAACCTCGTCGTCACCTGCGGCAGTACGGAGGCGATGATGTGCGCCATGATGACCTGCTGTGAGCCGGGGGACAAAGTCATCGTCTTCTCACCCTTCTACGAGAACTACGTCGCTGACGCCATCCTCTCCGGCGCGGAGCCGATCTACGTCCCGTTGCGCCCACCGCAGTTCGGCTGGGTGCATCGCCGGAATGATGTTTTATTGTAAATATAACTGTACCCCTTAAATAGGCTGGGTATAGAGTGCGGATGCAGTTGAGTATCACGACCATTCAAGCCACCGACGAAATCGAAGTTAGCGTCGTCTTTCGCATTCCCGCCGCCGGTGGCAAGCTCACCTCCTTTGAACAGGCTGAAGAAGCTTTGGCACTACGTC
>Ga0209702_10001899_pt1 | contig 38105 bp, 26 predicted proteins | sample FRY01_FD_187210 | JGI IMG/M metagenome (GOLD analysis project Ga0209702, IMG submission 187210) | Freshwater microbial communities from Lake Fryxell liftoff mats and glacier meltwater in Antarctica - FRY-01 (SPAdes) (version 2) | ecosystem: Environmental > Aquatic > Freshwater > Ice > Glacier...
GGCTGAATCGTTAACTCGTTGGCAGAATTTAGAAAACTTTGAAGATAGCGCACTGGATTGGCTCGATGCATCGAAGTTAGATGCGCAGAAATTGCGCAATTATATTCAACGCTTAAAAAGGCCCGATGTTGCAAACCTTACCACCCTCTTAGAGCAAGATTTTAAAAATCCCAACCCTGTACCCTTTGGTGCTTATCCCATCCATCTTCAGTTGACTTTAATTCAGTTGGAAGAAATGCAGAAGGCTAGGCCAGAGTTATTGAATCAAAGCGCGTTTGTGAATAGCTGGATCAGTCATCTGCAACCCGGTGCAGATTCTGATTGGAAGAGAAACCCAAAAGAGGCAGAGAAGTATTTAGACCGTTTGCATAACTTTGTAACAACATTAGCGCCTGTTCATAATTCCTTAAAGGCGCATATTTTGTACCATCGACTGGCGCTGGATAGATCGAGGGGGATATACAATCACGACCGATTTATGTTGTATTTGAGTCTGCCCCGTCAGCAAGCATATATGGCCAAGGTGATGCTAGAAAAAGAAGAGAACAACAGATTTCCAGCGCAACTAGGGTCAGATTTTTCTGCATACACCTTGTTGCCAAGAATCGATTTTGATGAACCATTAGTCCGAAGTTATTTAAAACACTTTTTTCTAGATATGAATTCTGCAAAAGAATTTGAGCCCTATATTAATGATGTCTATCTAAGGCATTTATTTGCGGAAACTAAAATAGAAAACGGCTTAGGCGATGTAGAGCAATGGGCGTCGCAGTTACCGCCCGAGAAATTCAAAGAGATTCGAGAACGAATCGATATCGAGTTTTCGTATGCAAGCAAGACCGATTATGCTGCAGATGAACCAGTAGCCTTAGACTTGCACATAAAAAATGTGCCTTCTCTTTTGGTGAAGGTGTTTGAAATCAACACCCTGAACTTTTATAAAACACAACTTCAGGAAATAGAAACCAACATCAACCTAGATGGCTTGGTAGCCAATTCAGAAAAGACAACGGTTTTAAATGATGGGCCGTTTAAAAGGGTGACAAAGCGCTTTGAATTTCCGGAACTTAATAAAAAAGGTGTCTACATCATCGATTTTATTGGTGCGGGAAAAAGTAGCAGAGCCCTTATTCATAAGGGTAAACTCCGCACCCTTAGCACCACCGGGCCTAATGGCCAAGTTCTTACCATTCTTGATGAAACCAAAAAAGTCATCAAGGATGCTGTGGTTTGGCTAGGTGGCCAAGAATATAAAGCAGAAAAAGATGGAACCATTACCCTACCTTATAGCAATGGCCCAGGGAACAGGGCTGTGGTTATTTCTCATCAAGGTTTTTCTTCATTAGACCGGATTAATCACCGCGCTGAATCTTACGAATTGCAAGCCGGATTTCACATCGACCGAGAATCAATGCTTTCGTTAAAAACAACTCAGGTGATGATTCGCCCTTCGTTGCGATTAAACGGCTTTCCCGTTTCGATCAAGATGCTTGAAGAGGTAAGGTTGCTGATAACCTCAACCGATTTATCGGGAATAGCAAGCACCGCAGAAGTTGCAGATTTTAAGCTGTTTGAAGATCGAGAATCATTTCATGAAATTCGAGTTCCTGCACGGTTATCTAATTTAAATGTAACTCTTGTAGCCAAGGTTAAGAACCTAAGTTTGGGAAAATCAGTTGATTTAGCAGCATCATACGGTATTCAAATTAATCAAATCGATCGATCCGAGAAAATTGAAGACCTTCATTTTGCAAAGTTTGGAAACGACTATGTGATTGAATTATTAGGCCGTACTGGCGAATCAAAAATTGATCGCTCGGTAAATGTGTCTATTAAACATCGAGATTTTAAAACACCTATCCAGTTTTCTTTAAAGACTGATAAACAGGGGAGAATCAACCTTGGGCCCTTGCTGGATATATTTTCAGTGACCGCAACGGGGCCTGAAGCGACCAGCCATAATTGGATTTTAAATTCAGACAATCATACCTTTAGGCAACTGATTCATAGTAAGCAGGGAGAAACTATTTCGGTTCCGCATATGGGAACTGGGGTCGTGGTGCAGCGTTTTGATTATGCTTTATTTGAATTATCCGGAAGCACGAATCGAAAAGATTTTTTTGCATCTTTATCGATAAAAGAAGGGATGCTAGAAATCAGCGGATTGGTGGCGGGGGACTATGATTTATGGCTTAAAAGAACGAGTGAAAAAATTCGTATCCGCGTAGTGGAAGGTGTGATTGAATCTGGATTTCTATTAGGAAATGTAAGGCAATTAAGGTTGCCCGAACTTAACCCTGTACAAATTCAAAGCGTAGAAACAAATGATAAAGAAATGGTGATAAAGTTAAATAGGTTTTCAAAGGTATCGAGGTTGCACTTGTTTGCAACACGGTACCAACCTGAGTTTTCAGCGTACCAAAACCTAGGTAAAATCCGCGAACCCGGCCTTGATGGTATTATTCCGGGGTATTCGGAATCTGTCTACCTTGCGGGTAGGAATATTGGTGATGAGTACCGTTATGTTTTAGATAGGAAAGGTCAGAAAAAATACCCAGGCAATATGCTCGAAAGGCCTATGCTTTTACTTAACCCTTGGGCGATTCGCTCGACCCAAACAGGCGAACAAGCTGCCGTTGGTGCCGAAGAATTTGATCGGCAAAGTAAAGGAGAGGGAAGTGGTGCTATCTCTCCTGTTCCTACTAGCCTTGCAAATGATCGCGGTGCGGTCTCTAATTTAGGCGGCCTTGCAAATCTTGATTTCCTTGCGGATGCTTCCAGCGTATTGTTAAATCTTATTCCTGATAAAGATGGCCTTATTAAAATCCCAAGGAAGGCTTTGGGCACTCATTCGATGATTCAACTAGTCGCTGTTGATCCAGTGGGTACCACAATCAGATCGGTTTATCTTGCTGAACAACCAGCAAGTTACCTAGATTTAAGGCTAAGAAATGGGCTTGATCCGCAAAAACATTTTACCCAGCAGAAACAAGTTTCAGTCCTCGCTGCTGGGCAAGTTATTAAAATTGAAGACCTCGCTGGTAGTCGTTTTGAAACTTATGACACCTTAGGAAAAGTCTATAACCTTTACTCCACTCTTTCAAAAAATGCAACCCTACAGGAATTCTCGTTTCTAACGACTTGGTTTAAACTTAAGTTAGATGAAAAGAAAAAACTCTATTCAAAATACTCGTGCCACGAATTGAACTTCTTTCTTTTGAAAAAGGATAACGCCTTTTTTAAAGAAGTTGTGTTCCCTTATCTTGCAAATAAGAAGGACAAAACCTTTATGGATCAATGGTTCTTGCAATTGCCTTTGGATCTGTTTTTAGAACCTTGGCATTATGAACGGCTTAATATGGTGGAAAGGGTTTTACTCGCTCAGAGAATCAAAGATCAAGAGTTGAAAACGCGTAGGCATTTGGATGATATGTTTAGAATACTTCCCCCTAATTTAGAACGGTTGGTAATGCTATTTGATACTTCGATTAAGGTAGATGATTTATCGGAGCGAGATCAATGGGGAGTAGCATCGCAGAAGTTAAAGCTAGATTTAAATCGAGAATTAGGGGAGAAAAAAGCAGGTGAATTTAAGAGTCAAGATATGGGGGGCCAAGGGTTTGCAGGTGGCATTGGTGGTGGTGCCCTAGGTGGAATTGGTGGAGGAAACAGGCCAGCCCCCGGGGCTGCTGCGCCTCCAAGAAATGGCGCTGCTGCCAATAAGTTACCCGATTCCAAGGAAGCTGCTAAGTTTTTGCGCGCTAAAGATGGAAAAGGTGGAGATCCTAAAGGCGATTCGAAAATGGAGCAACAAGATGCAGCGAAGCAATTGAATGCGATGGATAAGCTTTCAAGATCTGAACCAGAGTCGCTTATGTATCGTAAGCGGGCCCTTGAATCTACCCTTAAGCAGTTATTTATGAAAGTCGATCCAACGATGGAGTGGGCAGAAAATAACTATTATCATTTGCCGATACAAGCGCAGGTTGCCAACCTTGTTGGGGTGAATTCTTTCTGGAAAGATTACGCCAACCACGACTTAGAAAAACCATTCTTGAGCAAGTATTTTCCAGAAGCATCGCGTAATTTTACCGAGATGATGTTTGCTCTGTCGGTTTTAGACCTTCCAAATGAATCGAAAAAGCACGAAGTAAAATTTGAAGCAGGTAGTATGGAGTTTAAACCTGCAACTTCCGTGATTGCTTTTCACGAAGAAGTTAGGCCAGCAGAGGCCCTTAAAGATTCGATTAACATTCTTGTTAGCCAAAACTTCTATAAGCAGGGTGATCGTTATCGCGATGAAAATGGCGAAAAATTCGATAAGTTTATCGCCTCCGAATTCGTCATTCATACCGTGTATGGCTGTCAGGTGGTGGTTACAAACCCCACTTCTTCAAAGCAAAAATTAACCGTGTTATTGCAACTTCCAGCAGGGTCGATTGCACTTGCCAACGGTCAATTTACCAGTTCAGTCTTGGTAAACCTAGAGCCCTACCGAACCCAAACGATTGATTATTTCTTTTACTTCCCGATGGTAGGTAAGTTCAATCATTTCCCTGTTCATATTGCCAAGAATGAAAAATATGTAGCCTCTGCAAAACCCTTTATCTTTGAGGTGGTTGCAAAGCCAAGTAAGCTAGATACCAGTTCTTGGGATTATGTTTCGCAACAAGGTAGCAACGAAGAAGTATTGGCATTTTTAGAGCGGGAAAATGTTCGCTCGCTGAACCTTACGAAAATCGCCTTTCGACTTCGTGATAAAAAGTTTCTTGAATCAGTTCTTAACCTTTTAGAAGCTAGGCATTTATTCAACCAAGAACTTTGGGCCTACGGCATCTATCACGATAATATCAAAGCTACTAGGCAATTTCTCTTGCATTCAGACCGAATCATTGCTGAGTGTGGTGGCCCGATTGATTCGAAAATTCTTACTTATAACCCACTGAATAATGGCAGTTATGAATTCTTAGAATATAAACCTCTGGTGAATGCCCGTGCCCATTCGCTTGGTCAGGCTAGGCAAATTGTCAACGATAGATTTCTGCAGCAGTACCAAGCTTCTTTGAAACTGCTTTCCTACCAGCCTAGGTTAAACGATACCGACGCCCTTGCAATTACCTATTACCTGCTTTTGCAAGATAGAGTGGAGGAAGCGTTGGCTTATTTTAACCAAGTCGATGCAAAGAAAATAGCCTCGCCAATGCAGTACGATTACTGTAGAGCTTATCTTGATTTTTATAGTGAAGAATATGGCAGGGCTCGAACCTTGGCACAAAAGTATATCGATCATCCGGTAGACAAATGGAAAAATACTTTCGCAACTATCGTCAGCCAACTTGATGAAGCGGAAGGAAAAAATGCGAAGGTAAACGACCCTGAAAGCAAAGAGCAAAAACAAGCCTTGCTTGCAGCTTCTGAATCTAGCTTCGACTTTAATATTGATAGCCAAAAGATTAACCTGAATTGGCAAAATCTTAGCGCTGTTACGATTAATTATTACCTGATGGATGTTGAACTTTTATTTAGTCGAAACCCATTTGTTCAACAGTCTGGTAATCAGTTTGCCTTTATTAAGCCCAATAAAACGCAATTGCTGGAACTTGGCAAAGGGCAGAGCAAATTGGCTATTAACTTACCCGCAGAGTATCTTCGCAAAAATGTGCTTGTCGAAATCTTCGCAAATGGAAAAAGCACTTCCCTCCCTTATTACGCTAATGCTATGACCGTACAATTGATCGAAAACTATGGTCAGATAAAGGTGTTGGATAGTGTAAGTTCGAAGCCCCTTGCGAAGGTTTATGTTAAAGTTTATTCGCGAACGAAGCAGGGTGTAAAATTCCATAAGGATGGGTACACCGATGTAAGGGGCCGCTTTGATTACGCCTCGGTAAGTACGCCCGAAAATTCACCTATCGAGAAGTTTTCGGTGTTAATTCTAAGTGAGCAAAATGGCGCAATGATTCGGGAAGCGAATCCTCCTCAGCAGTAAACCCCGGTAGAAAAGATTAAAATAAAAAAGGTTGCAAGATTAGCACTTGCAACCTTTTTAATTAAACTGGAATTACTTTTTGATTGATTTAATAGGAAGCATAACCTCGTAATACTTGAGTTTATCGGGCATAAAGGGGCTGTTATAGCCCATCACTTTAAGTTCGCCAACTATTTCATATTCGCCCGGCTTAGATTTTAATTTCTCGTTAAGCCATTTGGTTGCAGTTTCAATGGCTTTGCTATTAGGAGAACCTTGCATACCAACACAAACAACCAAAGATTCGGAAGTGTCGAGAACTTGAATCGAATCTTGGGTACCAGTTTTTCCCAGAGAAGTTTCTTTATAAAGGAATGCCATCGAAGATTCAGCGTACTTACCATTCTTTTCGACCATTGTCATTTCAACCGGGGCAGTCATAGCGATATCATTTTTTTTGATATGATTAAAAAGAGTAAAAAAACTGGTGTTGGAAGTAGAGGAACTAACTTTTGCCATCCTGTAGATGGGCAATTTTTTGAATTCAACAACTCCTAGGGGGGTAGGTTCGGGAAACCCACTAGGAACAGGCGCTTCCATTTTTGGCTTGAAAGTAAGAACAACCAAAACCTCCAAAAGAGACTTTCGGAGGATGTCCGATTTTTTAGAGAGTTCAGTTTCTTTGGTGGTTGCAACTAATGCAGTATGAAGAAGATCGGTAATCATAAAATTGCTGATGTTTGAAGCGACATTTTTTTCAGCAATAGATTGTAAGGCAAGAAACTTTTCGGTAGGGTCTTTAAGGTTTACTGCATTATCGATTGCAAGCCGAAGTGCATTGGAATCAGCAGTTTGCAATGGTTTATCGAATGAAAAGATTGGGTTATAGATAAAAAGATTAATCAAAATAGAGAATATCAAAAAGAAAAAGCGCCAAAGTTTTTTCATAATCCACCTAGTATTTCATTCTAAGGTACGAAGGTAAGTAAATATTACTTTACTAAAGACACTAATAGGTAATAAATTAGAAAGATCAAATAGAAAAAGATTTAAAATTAGTTTGGTTGCTGTTTTTTAAGCATCTTTTCAATGGCAAGATGGGTGCTTGTGATATTAGTATGAGGTAGAAATCTAGCGCCAAAAACAAGGAATATAAGAACCCAAAGGGCGATAGATTCTTTTTGCCTAACTTTAAAGATTTCTGATTTTGTAATTTTGATACCGCAAAAAAGCTTGAAGTAAACCATTAGTAAGGCAATCGAAAGAAGCGCTTCAGAAAAAACACAAATCATACCAAAATAAGGAGAGAATGGGATGACTTCATCTGCCAAGATTTCGAAACTTATAAAAGCGGAAGTTCCAGGAAATCCAACGCAGCCAAGACCACAAAAAAGAAATGCAATCCCAAGGAGCGGGGTCGATTCATAAAATCCGTGGTTTATAAAAAGTGATAGGCGACCGTGCCTTGCCTCAAGAGAACGAATAACAATTCCAATGCCTGTAAGGCCAACACAGAGTGCGTTTCTTAGCGAGTAAGCAGCGGTAAGCTCTAAAGTTTCATCGGAGCAAATTCCAAGAATAATCATTGCGGAAAATGCAAGGAATAGGTAAGCATAAAAATCCCGAAGGCTTTTTTGCACTAGCGTAAGTCCAGAAAAATATATCACACTTATAATTGCTAGCCAAGATAAGTATTCTGCTGCGTGATTTTCGTGAAGCAAGTTATGGTTGATAAGAAGAAAAATTATGGAAGGCATAGGAAGAATAAAAAGCAGAGAAACCGTGAAGCTGCCTTGATTCATTAAATAACTTACCCAAGCGTGACCGGGGAAAATTCCACTACGAATGATTACCATCAAAATGATAAGAAACCCCTTAGCTTCATATGGCACCAAGTTTGTAAATAAGGCAATGGCGCTCAGCCAGTAGGGTACAAAATGAAATAGAAAAATTCTGGTTTTTTCACCCCTTCGTTTAAGATCGAGTAAGGGGATCAATGGTTCAATAAGTAGCAGCGCAAATAACAAATAGGAATTCGTATTGGAGGTAAACAAAATCACCCAGATTTGGGAAAGTAAAACTAGAATGGAGGGAAAGGGGGTCAAAGCACCAATGAATTTGGTGCATGGCGTGCAAAATAAAATCGTAAAGGTAAGGATGGAACTCAGTGCAAGGAGTGGTGCAGAAAAACTGTCAAGTTGTAGATACCCTTGAAATCCTGAAAAAGAAAGGATGGAAGAGATCAGGCAACAAAGTGCGGCAAAGAAAGAGGAATAAATGGTAATCTGTCGAACTTTTTCGATTGATTTCGTTTGTGTAATTAAAAACATACCAAGCAGGCAGATAACAATGCTTGCTTCCAAAAATGGTAGAATAACTGGGTTCATTACTTTGTTACTCCATCACTGGATGTAACTTTTTGAGTGCCGTTTAGTATTAAAAGCCATTTCTTTTCAATAATATCTGCAAATTTGAAAACCATAAGGAAAGGCCTTGCGATAAACCTTTCAAGCATCGAATCCATTCCACCGCGGTTTAAAGCAAAGCTGTAAAGGACTAACGAGAAATAACTTGGAATAATGGTGGTTGAATTTTTGTTTAAATCAGTTTTGCCGAGAGAATCTTCCAAACTTTTATAATATTGGAAAGAGGAGGGGGCCCTTAAAAACTGGTAGGTTCGTAAACTAGCGTGACCAATAATATGCATCAGAGGTAAAATCTCAAATCCAAACCCAATCTCTGCAACAATCATTCCTACTTGGGTTAGGGTGGCGTAGGCAAGAATACTTTTAATGTCGGTCTGTGCGTTGGCAATGATGCCAGAAAATAAAGCAGTTAGAAGGCCCATAAAGACAACAACCCAAGCAAGTGTGGGTGATAGTTGAATAATGGGATTTAATCGAAGGAGAAGGAATGCGCCCAAATGAATAGAAAGAGCGCCATAGAAAATTGCACTAGATGGGGTAGGGCCTTCCATAGCCCGAGGTAGCCAGCCTGAGAATGGAAAAAGTGCAGATTTGCAAGAAGCAGCCATAAAAATCAATGCCCCCGCACCAATAAGAATGGCAGAGGAAGCTTCGTTAACAAGGCCATCTTTACCCTGTTCGATAATGATTTTGAAAAAACCTTCGCCAAGAGCGTGGTGTAATAAATAGCTTGCGCCAAATAAAGCAGCATCTGAAATACGGTAGATCACCCAAAGATGTAAGCCATTGCGAGTGGGCATAATGCGTTCGTGAAAGAAAGCAACAAGAAGAGAAGAAGAAAGGCCGACCATTTCCCAGCCAACAAATAAAGCCTCGATAGTGCCAGCAAGGGAAGCAATGACAATACCTGAAACAAAGATGGAATATAAAACGAAAAAGCGTTGGTAGCCTGGTTCGCCGTGCATATACCGCTGCGAGAAAAAAGCGATTACAAAACAGAGTGAAAGAGCAAGGGTAGCAAAAGAGAGAGATAACCAATCGAAGTAAAATTGAAAATCGAAATGGAAAGATTCAAGATGGAAGGTTGGGAAAGGTTCGTATTCAAACTTATTAAGCTTATTGTAAAGAAAAAGAGTGCCTAAAGAAACGATACCAGAAAGGGAAATAAAAACGGAAAGTTGTACGACTAAAGCGATGAATTTTTCAGGCAGTTTAATATGCAAAATGAATGCAAGAACGAAGAAGCAAGCTAATGCAATTGGCGAGAAAATCCCCATTGAAGCAAAAAAATCGAGGCTGGTTTCCAAACGGCTCATTATAAAGATGCCTTTTCAGTAATTGAATTGGATCCTTGATTATCAGAAATGTGCGGGTAGCTTAAGTGTCCTCTTTTGCCTTGATACCAATCGAAGGAAGAAGTAAAAGTGGGGACTTTATTTTCGGAAAGAGAATAGGGTACAAAAGTTTTTCCTTTAAGAATCTGAGCCTTTGCAGAATCGGGATCAAGAATTGCAAGGTTGATCCACCCGTTGTAGCAGAGGTTCGCAAGAGGCGGGCAGCGATCAAGAATTTTGAGCATAATTTCTGCAGTGGTTTCGATTAGGAATAATAATCGAACCGCTTCGTGAATTTCAACAACTTGCCAGGGAAGTCCGGTTCTAAGATCGCTTGCAGCTCCATCCATTACCCCTAGGTAGGAAGTAGGATTGTGAGGTAGTTTTGTACCACATCCCCAGCCCGAAGGGTCTATTTGTGAAAAGAAAAACTCAAGATTGATCCCAGAGCAAACGGGCATTGCAGCATTTAAAATACGATTAAGAATATCATTATTGGCGTTATCTTGTGTGGGATCGTAGGAAACCAGGAAAGCCCTGCGATCGAGGAAAATCCCTTTGGTTCGTTGTCGCCTACCGACAATACAAAAAGCATTGGTGGCGTGTCCTAGTTCGGGCCTTGGTTGTGCAAGGTCTGCGGTGCGACCTTCGACATGCCTGTGTGCATCGTTCAAGGAAATATCAAGAGGTGCAGAATAAAATCTTCTGCACCGTTCGTGAGCGTTACGCTTACAAGCAGCTTGTAATGAAGTTTTAGCTTTTTCGAAAGCTAAAGAATGAGATTGAGGCAAAAGCTGTTTATCAAAAAAGCTGATAAGGTTTTTGCTGGTGTTACTAAGGCCCCCAAGGAAAAAAGTTTCATCAGGGATGGAAATACCATTGTTAAATAAGATAACTCGAACGCGTTTATCATTAAGAATTTGAGAAAGAGCTCTGGCGTTAGCACCCCCCGGCGAACCACCGCAAGCGCCACAATCATAAGCAGATTGATGTGGGTTATTAACGCTGGTGGATCCGTGGCCGAAAATAAAGATGAGTTGACAGAAGTTTTTGGTAAGTCCGGTGTCGCGAAGGAATCGTTCTCCCATCGTCGCCATTTCGGACAGAGAAAATCCGATATGATTTCCCTCGGGCCCCGGGGTTTCGTTAAACCGTTCGAGTTTAAGTCGCGTGGCGTGGGTATTGCTGTTTGATGGAGTGAAATAATTTTTAATTTTGGCAGAAAGTCGTGGGAAAAGAATTGTAAGTGCCATCGGGATGGAAGTTAAAGCGCCCACCCCAGCAGAAAGTAAAACCCCCCAAAAGGAACCACGCGAGCCAATATGAAGTCGATGGCTTGCCATTTGCATCGTACGAATAACGGTTGCCTGAGACCGGTAAGCCTTGATGAATTCTTCTTCGGGAATTTCTTCAACCCAGTGTGCAGGGGTGATAATAATCGGACAAAGAGGCGTATAAAAAAATTCGTGTTCGCCTTTGAAATACATTGGGGTGTTAAAGAACCCCGCTGCACCCAGGGTTTCAAAAGAAGGGTCCACTTCTTCAAGATGCCTGCGGAATGATTCTTCGCGTTCATCAATGCAGAAAACAGCTTGGTAGGTAGGTGGTTCTTTGGTTGGTAAGGCAGGCCGTGTTAGGATGCTATCAATTGCTTGTCGGTAGAGGAATTTTTCGTAGGCGAGGTGAAAAACACGCCTGCGTTCCATATTGGAAAAAGATTCGATTTCGAGTGCGATCTTTGTCCAATCTAATGAAGAAAAAGATTTAATTTTATTGTCCCAACCTAAATCCATCGCTAGGCTGAAAGCTTCCAATCCCGGGGAAATAAGATCAGCTTTTTTAACATGAGATTCTTTTAACTTTTTAAGTTCGTGCTTCAGTGTATCTTTGGTTGCATAGGTAAATGAGTATTCTTTAAATACTTTTTTAATTGCGAGTCGATCCAGTAATAATCGGATTGCAAGAAATTCGGTTAAGCAATCGCTTGCAACTGGATGAGGCACTTTATCTGGCCTTGTCACAATTTGGTGGATCATCCCGGCCCAACCTCGAATGGCAAGCAAGCTTTGGGTGATAAAGGGTTCCCAATCTTTTTTATCGATGCCTAAAACTAGAAGTGAATCTTGGATTAAATCGAGGGGATTAAAATTAGTGTCTGAGGTTTGTTTTAAAATATTAGGAAGAGTCTTGGCCCATGACCCTAGTAAGGAAGGGTTCGACAAACAAAAGTTTCGGAATGCGGAAATAAACCCTTCTTTGCGGTAGGGAAGTTCCCAAATAGCAAAACCTTGGTCAAGAAAAGCGCCACAAAAACGAACTAAAAGTTCGTTAACTAATAAGTCGGTATCTTGGCCGGTGACATCAAGAATTAAATCTCTAAAGCGTTCTGGTTTAGTTTGGTCCTGTTTAATTTCAGTTTTTGCAATGCCTAAAAGGCAAGATTCAAGCAAGAGGTTCAGGTTTTTTTTATCATCTGTAGCGTCTGGCCTTACTAATTTGTCTAATAGTTTTGAGTTGGCAATAAACCATCTTGATTCATTTTCAGAAGCGGTAACAGGCAAATTGCGCAGCATACTTAAGCAAATATCGAATCGTGAACTTTGTTCAATAATAATTTCATTTGCAGATGATCCTAATAAGTTTTTAAGAATCTCTTCGACATCAGAAAAAAGAATGCGGCCTTTCGATAATTCTTGATGATATCTTTCCTCGGACAAATACATTTGTGTGCCAAAAATTTGCCCCGCTTCAATTAAACCCTGGTGAAAAAGCTTGTTCTCAAAAAGGTGAAGGGGGTTGTGGTGGACAAAGGTTGTAATCGGGCCTTGTGCTGGAAGAAGGTGGGCAGAGACAGAAATGATTTTATTAAGCAGTAATTGATCATCATTTAGCAGGTTGATTCCTTCGTGGTTCGTCTGATTATGAGTTGTGTTTGAATGGAGATTCATTGGTTTAAATCTTAAAAAGATTGTGAGGTAAGTAAAATTAGAAGGGTCGTTTATTTTTTCTTAGGTATAAAAGGGCTTTCCATAATCATACTTTTCCTGGCAGCGCTAGGGTGGTTAGAAACAGGCTTCAAATCTTCAAGCCCTGTAACCATAATTTTACGGTTGTTGGGTTGAGGAGAATGAATCAGTTCTTCAAGGCTTTCCATCACGGTATGGTCGATAAGGTTCGATTTACCAAGGTCGATGGTAACTTCTTTATATTGTTCAACTTTCTTAAGGCTGTTCTTAAAGGAAATCCAGTTGGTGAAAATCATAGCGCTTCTTACACGAAGAATAACTTGATCAGCGTTAATGACATCAACGCTAACATCAGGGCTGAAGAGGTAGCGCCAATTTGCACCGTTCCAAAAGTGAATTAAAACCTTGGCAACCATTCCGATGATTATGCCAACTAAAAGATCGGTAGCAAGGACTCCAATAATGGTGATGGCAAACACTAGAATTTGTTCGGGTCCTATTTTATAGGTTTTGACAAACTCGCCTGGCGACGCAAGTCGATATCCCGTGTAGACAAGTAACCCTGCTAGCGAAGCAAGCGGTATGCTATGGATCAAGTTGGGTACAAGGGCTACGAACAGCAGCAAAAACATTCCGTGAAAGAAGTTTGCGAATCTTGTTTGGGCACCGTTATCGATATTAGCTTTGCTCCTTAAGATTTCAGAAATCATTGGTAAACCGCCAATGAAAGCTGCGATAGTGTTCGCAACTCCAACGCCTAAGACATCCCCATCTAGATTGGTTTTTTTCTTGGCAGGGTCTAACATATCAACCGCTTTTGCGCTAATTAAAGATTCTAATGTGCCAATCATCGAGAATAATAAAATCCATTTTATGCCGGGTAGGGTTAATACAGCGGTGAAATCAGGGAAGGTTATTCCTTGGAAAAGACTATTGGGTATGGTGACAAGGAACTTAGGTCCAAGATTATATTCTTGTTGGTTTAGAAACAGATACTTATGTTCGTGCTCTAAGTCAAATACATAACCAAGGCCGATTCCTAGTGCAAGGACAAGCATAGGTGCGGGTAAAAATTTCCTGATTTTTAAAGGTAGAAACGGTAATCCAAAGAGTATTGCCAAGCTAAGGAATCCAATGCAGGCAACTTCGGGATTCCAGTTCATTATGCTTGCAGGAATTTCGCCTAATAAGCTTAAGGGAGTTTTTGATACCGGGGTTACGCCAAGCACCACATGGATTTGTTTAGAGAAAATAATGATGCCGATGGCAGCAAGCATACCGTGCACAGCGGCTTTGGGAAAGAAGTCGGAAAATTTTCCTACTTTAAATAAGCCAAAGATAATTTGCAGAATTCCCGAGGCAACCCCGATACCTAAAGTCATTTTGTAGGCGATCATCTTGTCGCCATCGGGGCCACCGTAAATTTCAGTAAATTCTTGGACTGCACCTACAACAATAACGATAAGTCCAGCGGCGGGCCCTTTTATGGTAAGTTCAGAGTTACTGAAAAATGCAGGAATTAAGCCACCTATGATTGCGGTAAAAATTCCTGCTATGGGGGGAAATCCGCTTGCAGAGGCAATTCCTAGGCAGAGGGGCAAGGCGATTAAAAAGACGAAAAACCCTGCCCAAATATCAGAAAATAGTGATTTTGCAGTAGGTATTTTTATCATTGATGAATAAACCTCAATTTTGAATAATAACCAATAAAATTATTATGCTTTTAAGTTGGGTTTTCACAACCTTGTTATGATTACAAATCTGTAAGCTTGGCCTTTTGGGCTGCAATAATTACAAATCTTTAAGTTAAGGTTTTTGTAGGCTTTAGGATTATAATGGAGATGTGACCTTAATAAGTTGCCTAAGAAATACCTCTACCTTAAGGTTTTTGTAGGCTAAAGATTAAGATGGGAAAACTATGAAAATATTATTGGTAGAAGATGATATGATTATTGGAAAAAATCTTAAAAAAGGTTTTGGTGAGAAAGATTTTGATTGCCAATGGGAGAAAGATGGCCAATCAGGTTTGGAACAAGCAAAATCCCGTATGTATGATGCGATTATTCTTGATCTACTGTTGCCTAATTTGTCTGGTTTGGAACTTCTTAAAACAATTCGATTATCGGGGGATAAAACCCCCGTGCTTTTACTTACCGCTTTAGGTTCGATTGAAGAAAAAGTTGCAGGATTAAACGCAGGCGCAGATGACTATGTGATCAAGCCTTTTGCGTTTCTTGAATTGCTGGCGCGTATCGATGCAGTTTGTAGAAGGGCAACCTTAAAACCTGCAGCCATTTTACAGGTTGGTGATCTGGTTTTAGATTTAACCATCAGAAAAGTTTTAGTTAAAGGTAAAGAAGTCATTCTTTCGCCAATGGAATTTTCGATTTTAGAGTTTTTATTGCGCCATTCTGGTCAAGTAATTCCACGAAGAATGCTGTGTGAGCATCTTTGGGAATCCGATTGGGAAGGAACTACCAATGTAATTGAAGTGCATATGAATCGATTGCGTAATAAACTTAAGAAGTGTTTTGAATTATCGCCTATTGAAACGGTGCGAGGTCGAGGTTATGTTTTCATTTTGGTTTAAAGGTTTGTTTCGAACCCTTCGATTTCGTCTAATGTTATGGAACATAGGCGTAGTTTTACTTTCTGTATTATTGACACTTCTTGTTTTGCGAACTTCGTTTCGGGTAACGCTGTTAAGAGAAACAGATCAGCTTTTGCGCGAAGATGCCATTGAAATAGAATTGGCAGCAAATGCAATGCACCCCGATTTAAAAGCCATTTATGCCGAGGTTGATAGGCATACTTCCAGTCATCGCCACCGTGGGATGTTTGTGCAGTTGTTCGATGTTAATGAAAAATTGATTTGGAGTAGCTTGGGTGTAAATGATGGAAAAATGCCTGAAAATCCCCATAAGAAAGCTAATCAATTTTTTACTTCCAATGGCTTTCGCTTATTTGATAAAGATTTGGATGGCAATGTTTCTCAAAGTTTCCACGGCTTTCGCGTCGGATCGAACCTTGCCTTGGTTGAAGCGGATGTTGAAAGTTTAAGCTGGCTTATGCTTACTTGTATGGGGTTATTGATTATCCTTGCACCCATAGGCGGTTACTTGCTTGCAGTACAGGCAACTAAACCTGTTTCTAAAATCATTGATATTACTTCTCGACTTAGGCCACAAAATCTTTCAGAGCGTTTTGTTATTTATGGCACAGGTGATGAACTTGACCGATTAGCAAGTACTATCAATGGGTTTTTAGATCGCATTGCAATGTTCATTCAGAAGAAAAAAGAATTCGTTGCGAATGCTGCTCACGAGTTGCGATCTCCTTTAACCGCAATAGGCACCGCATCCGAAATTGCCCTTTCAAAGGAAAGAACTCCTGAAGAGTATCAAGAAACCTTGGCAGAAATATCTGAAAAATGCGATCACTTTCGCTTGTTAATTAATCAATTATTACTCCTTGCGGAAACTGATTCCAATACGGATGACTCACGCCAAGTTATTCAATTAGATATTGTTTTGGAAAAAGCATTTGAAATGTTTTTAGAAACTGCAACTCTCCAGCAAATCGATTTGAAAATTAATTCAAGCCAAACTGTTTTGATTCCTGCCGAAGCTAGGCAGATCCAGCAGGTGGTAAATAATCTGATCGATAACGCTATTAAATTTACACCTAAAGGCGGTATGATTCTTCTGCAGCTTTTCCTAGAAAATGGGCAGGCCCACTTGGAAGTAACGGATACAGGGATTGGTATTGGAGCGGCCGACTTGCCTTTCGTTTTTGATCGGTTTTTTCAAGCTGATAAATCACATCATAAAACGCAAAATGAAAGTGGCGGCAATGGGCTTGGCCTTAGTATCTGCAAGGCAATTGTTGAATCTTTATCTGGCACTATTTCCGTTTCATCTGCTTTGGGTAAAGGCACTACTATTACGGTGCTACTGCCTTTAGTTTCCCAAGTCTTAGGCGAACATGAATTATGATTCCCACATGAATTAGAATTCCAATTGCTAAAGCAACAGCGTGATATTCCCAGCTATTACAAGAGTTTTCAGATAAGGTATATATGCAGTAGCCGCCTGCTGGGATAAACATTACTAAGCCAGTGCCTAAACCTGGGTTGTAAGATAGCGTTAAAACTGCCTGCAATACATGAACCCCTGCATTCACAATGGTGAGGTAAGCTGCAATTAGCCCTAGCATGGGGTTTATAAAAACAGCCAGATAGATTGCGGTCAGATCGACTCCCCATACGAAAACTGAATTGATGATGAAGGTGTTCGCAGGGGTGAGGACTTCTTTGCCTTGCCCTAATTGTTGGTTAAAGAATTTTCGGAAGCGATCTTCGTAATGTTCTTCGAACTGGTGGATCATATAGAAGGGTAGTTGCAGGCAAATCAGGAATAAGGTCAACTTAAGTTGTGGGAGTAAAGCTAAAAGGAGGAGGGTGGTGGAAAGGCCACAAAAAAGTGCGGCTTTGGGCCACTGCCATTCTTCTACCAGCCAATTCCAAGCTTTTCTTGCGGTAATCATAAGAGTTGCTCGTTATTAAGGTTCTTGACTGGGTTTAGTAATAATCTGTATCAATTTCTATTGGCTTTTTGCCGATATTAATTATAAAATAAGGTAAGTTGATGAGTTTATACAAGATCAGTTGTAACCCGCCTTCCTAGCAGACCATCTATGAATTCTAAGCTTATTAGAAACAAGGCTAAGTTTTATATTTTACATCGTATTATCTTTGCTCTGTTCGTTGTTTGTTTTATAAATTCAAAACAACTGTTTGCTCAGGATAGTTTTGTTCTAATTTCGCCTACAAAAAATATCGAATTCAAGGATGCTTATGCCGGTTGGCAGGTTGTAGTTTCAAAAAGCAATGCTGATGTTACCCGTAGTGCTTCTTATAAAACTCTTAATCCGCAAATAGCTAAGGTTGATGTTCTAGGTTTTGTTGAACCCGTGGGGGATGGTCAAACAATTATACAAGTTGTTTGGGAAGGCAAAACTTTAGAAGTGCCTGTTTCGGTTCAAGGAATTAGCAATGGTAGGCCGATCGATTTTCGCACAGAAGTCGTTCCTTTACTTAGTAAACTTGGTTGTAATGCGGGGGGATGCCATGGAAAAGCAAGTGGCCAAAATGGTTTCAAACTTTCACTTTTTGGTTTTGATGCGAACTTCGATTTTGAAAGTATTGTGAACGAAGCTCGTGGTAGAAGAGTTTTTCCTGCTAATCCTGAAAAAAGTTTACTGATTCAAAAGGCTTCTGGGCAGATGCCTCATGGCGGAGGAAAGCGACTTATCCCTGGTTCTAATGAATATCTAACCATCCAGAGGTGGATTGCTGCTGGAACACCTGCGGTTGCTAAGGATAATCCTACGGTTAAGAAAATTCGATTGTTCCCTCAAGATCGTACCTATAAGTTTGGCGATACTCAGCAGGTTGCGGTCGTTGCGGAATATACCGATGGCACTTTTCGTGATGTTACAAGGCAAAGTGAATTCGCAAGTAATCTTGATGTCGTTGGGCTAGTTGATCCATCGGGTTTAGTCAAAGCTGGCCAGTTAAGTGGCGAAGCTGCAATTATGGCAAGGCATATGGGGAATGTTGCGGTTAGTAGGGTTCTTGTTCCTCACGGGAAACCCCTTTCCGACCTACCTGGCTTTAATCCTATCAACGAAATTGATCAGCTTATGATGGCCAAGTGGAAAAAACTTGGTTTGCAACCTACCCCCGTTTGTGATGACAGTACTTTTATTCGAAGGCTTACCGTCGATCTTTGTGGCAGGCTTCCGACTCCTGATGAAGTTAAAGTTTTTTTGAAATCTACCGATTCGGACAAACGAACCAAGCTTGCAGATACTTTGCTAGATTCTGCTGATTACCCTGCGTATTTTGCGATGAAGTGGGGCAGTATACTTCGTAATTCGAACCTCGCTGGTTCCGATCGTGCTTCCTATGCTTTTCATAACTGGATAAAAGATATGGTTGCACGCAACCGCCCTTATGATGAATTTGTGCGTGGTGTGGTTGCAGCATCGGGCGAATGGCAAGATGCCCCTGCAATTAATTGGTATTGGCAAAGCAGAGATGATCAGCTTCATCAAGTTGCAGCGGATACTTCTCAGATATTTCTAGGAGTTAGGTTGCAGTGTGCTCGTTGCCATCATCATCCTTATGAGCGATGGGGCCAAGCCGATTATTATGGTCTGACGGGATTTTTTACACGGTTAGGAAGAAAAGGTTTTGGTGAACCCCCTCCCTATTATTCTTCTGCGAGCGTCACTACGAGTGAAAAAAACCCACTCACGGGAAAAACTCCGGAGCCTAAGTTCCTCGATGGAGATAACCTTAAGTTTTCTGCAGAAGATGATCCAAGGCATTCTTTAGTAGATTGGATGGCTAAGCCTGATAATCCATTTTTTTCAAAGGCGCTAGTGAATCGTTTATGGGGGCATTTCTTCGCCCGCGGATTGTTTCAAGAAGTGGATGACCTCAGAGAAACTAACCCGCCTAGTAACCCCGAATTGCTTGACTTCCTTGCTAAAGAATTCGTTTCACACAAGTTTGATATTAAGTATATGATTCGCCTGCTTATAACCAGCAGAGTTTATCAATCTGGCTCGGATCCAACAGAACATAATAAGAATGATTATCAAAACTTTGCTCGCTATTATGCTCGCAGAATGCCTTCTGAAGTTTTTCTTGATGCGGTTAATCAAGCTACGGGTAACAAAGCTGGTTTTAGTGGTATTAGTGCGAATGGCAGAGCTATCGATTTGCCACACGAAAACTTTGGCTCTTATTTTCTTGATACATTTGATCGACCCAAGCGAGTTACCGCTTGTGAATGCGAACGGTCGACTGGGGCAACCTTGGCGCAAGTATTACTCTTGGCTAATTCGGACGAGATGGAAGGCAAGATTACGGCAGCTCAGGGAAGGCTTGCAAAGTTGACCAAGCTTAATCTTTCTCAAAATGATCTTATCAGCGAGCTTTATCTTTCTTCTTTTTCCAGATTGCCCACGACGCTCGAATTACTTCGCACCAATGAGTTTATTTCTAAGTCGAATAATAAACAGCAGTCCCTCGAGGATTTGCTTTGGGTCATTTTGAACTCTAAAGAGTTTATGTTTAATCATTAAAGGATGTTGCTATGCTTGAATTTATAGGCAAAGGATTAAAGAACTGTGATGGAGTTAATCGCAGGTCTTTTCTTAAAGTGGGCGGCCTTACCTTAGGCGGACTTACCCTTCCAGATTTACTCCGTGCCCGGGCGAATTCTAAGCCCGCTAAGAAGCGCTCTGTAATTCTTGTCTGGCAGGCAGGGGGGCCTAGTCATATCGATATGTATGACCTTAAGCCAAATGCTCCTACCGAAATTCGTGGCGAATTTAAGCCGATTGCTACCAATGTTACAGGTATTCAAATTGGCGAACATCTTCCACTTCAAGCCAAGATTATGGATAAAATGGCAATCCTTCGTTCTGCTTGTCATACCAATGCAGGGCACGGTATGGGTTCGCAATGGATGTTGACTGGGTATCAACCCACCATTGAAGTCAACGATAATATTTACCCTGCTTGCGGTTCTGTGGTTGCCAAGGTGAAGGGAGCAAATGATCAAGGAATGCCCGCCTATGTGAATCTTCCCAAGATGTTAAACCTTGGAAAAGCTGCTTATTTAGGTGCTTCGTATAATCCCTTTGCTCCAGATAACGACCCTAATGTGGATGGGTTTAAAGTTCGAAACCTTAGCCTTCCTGCAAAAATTAATGCAGATAGGCTTTCTCGTAGACGCGATTTATTGCAAGACTTAGATAAAATTCGCAGAGATATTGATACCCGTGGCGACCTTAAAGGTTTAGATACTTTCTATAGAGATGCCATCGAAATGGTTACTAATACCAAGGCACAAGACGCTTTCGATATTCAGCGAGAACCTATCGTTCTTAGAGATAACTATGGCCGTAATGATTTGGGCCAGAGTTGCCTTTTGGCTCGTAGGCTTGTAGAGGCTGGCGTTACCTTCGTCACGATTCAAGCTGGCGGTGGTTGGGATACGCACGGCGATAATTTCAAAGGCCTTAAGAACAATCTTCTTCCTAAATATGATCGGGCTGTTGCAGCGCTTATTGAAGATCTTCACGACCGTGGTATGGCTGATGATGTGCTGGTGATGGCAATGGGGGAATTTGGTAGAACGCCTAAGATTAATCCGGGGGCAGGCCGCGATCATTGGCCTGGTGCTATGTCTGTACTTTATTCTGGTGGCGGGTTGAAAATGGGGCAAGCCATTGGGACTACTAATGCCAATGCTGAATATCCTACCAGCAAACCTGCTACCCCAGGTTGCGTGCTTTCAACTATGTATCATTGCTTGGGAATCGATCACCATATTCCTTTCTTTGATCAAGCACAGCGCCCACTTCCTATTCTTAGCGAAGGCGAGCCTATTCAAGAACTTATTGGTTAGGCTTGATTTGCTTTTAGATTTTTTTAAGGATCCGTCCATTGCTTAGGGCCACCACGCTTGCTGGTTTTTTGTTTTTGCTTGTCATTACAATTGCCAAGGCTGAACTTCCTGTCATTCGTCTGGATCGGATTTTTCCTCTTGGGGCTACTGCGGGCACTACTATTGAAGTGGAATTTGCTGCTGCTGATTCTGAGGATGTTCGAGAGTTAAAATTTGATCATCCGGGCATCAAGGCCCAACTTCTTAAAGATAAAAAATTTAAAGTTTCTATCGATAATTCTGTTTCTCAAGGCTCTTATGATTGTTGGCTTCTTGGAAGATTTGGTATTAGTAATCCTCGCTTATTTGCTGTTTCAAGAAATTTTAAAGAGCTTAATGAACAAGAACCCAACGATGATGAGTCTATGGCTCAGGCTTTCGAAATTAATAGTATCGTCAATGGTAATTCTGATAACAGTAAAGAAGATGTTTTTAAATTTAATGCTAAAAAAAATCAACGCATTACCGTTGCTTGTAATTCCGCTCGGCTTGACTCTCAGTTTGATGGTGTTCTTTTACTCTTTTCCGCTTCGGGTAAACAGATTGCTTCCAATGGCGATTATGATGGCAGAGATCCTTTTCTTGATATTCTCATTCCAGAAGATGGCGAATATTTTATTCACCTTAGCGATCTCGCTTTCAAAGGCGGGCAACCCTATAGGTTAGTTATTAGCGACAAACCCCAACTAGAAAATGTATTTCCTAGGGCAATAAAAGTTGATACCGACACTTCTCTTGTTTTGTTAGGGAGAAATCTTGAGCCAAACGCTATTCCTTCTCCTTGGAGCATTCAAGGTAATTTTCTCCAAGAAGCTAAAGTTACTGTGCGGGCCACCAAGGATATTCTTTCTTTGGGTAGGTATAAGTTTTTAGAGCACCCCACTTCGCATAGCGTGCTTCCTACTGCTGCAACCTGCACCCTAGATGGGTTTCAAGATTCTGTCGTAGTGAATAATTTTTCATTAATCACTCCGCCTCTATTGGTTACCGCGAATGAGGTTGTTAATGAGATAGAACCGAATGACACTTTAGAGCAAGCTCAGAATCTTATTCTTCCTGCGGTTGTTTCGGGAAGGTTTGATAAAGAACGGGATGGCGATTGGTATTTAATCGAGCCCAAGGAGACAGGTTCTTATAGTGTTGAAGTTTATTGTGAAAGAATTGCAGGCAGGGCGGATCCCTATCTTTTAATTCAAGATGATAAGGGAAACAAGGTTGTTGAACTGGATGACTTTGGGCATCGCATTAACGCATTTGATGGGTATTTGCGTGATCCATCCGGTCAGGCGAATCTTACCGCTGGTAAAAAATATCATCTTTTTGTGCAAGACCGTTACCGCAGAGGCGGAACTCGTTTTCAGTATGTGCTTGTAATAGAAAAGCAAGAATTCGATTTTCATATTGCTTCGATGCACCCGCAAAATCCAGGCCCTGCTGGGTTAAATCTTTCCAAGGGTGGTACTGCTACTCTTAATTTGATCATTAACTATAAGGGAATTGCGGGCAGCAGTAATAGCGCCATTACCGTTAAAGCCGATAACCTTCCTCCAGGTGTAACTGCAACTCCATCCATTATTAGGGATGGCACGAAAGGGGTTATGGTCTTCTATGCAGATAAACAAGCAAAAGATACTACTGTACCTATCAGGCTAGTTGCCTCTGCAAAGCGAGGGGATATTTTATTGGAGCGAGAGGTGCGGCCCTACACTCGGGTCTGGTCGGAAGCTAATATTGGATCTAGCCGGCCTATGCGAACTCAATGGCTTTCCGTGCAAGAAACAGCACCTTTTTCTTTGTCCGTTGAAACGCCAAAGATCGAAGTAGTTGCAGGGCAAAAGGTAGATTTAAAAGTTAAATTTGAAAAGCTTTGGCCTGACTTTAAATCGCAAGTTACTCTGCAAGCACTTGAGTTCCCTAACAATATTAAAATGACTAATGTGGTTCTACCTGCGGATAAAAATGAAATTGCTGTGGTTATTGAAGTTCAGGCGAATGCACCTGTAGGAGAATACACCCTTGCTATTTCGGGTCAGGCACAAGTTCCCTTTAACAAAGATGCTAAAGATACTACGAAGCCTAATACGCTGGTGACTCAGGCCTCAAAACCTTTTACGATTGTTGTTTTACCCAAAGAAGAAAAGAAAAAGTAGAGCTAATGAAAGTTCTATTTCTGCACGGGTGGAACTCTGTTCTTGGTGGAGTAAAACCATCCTACCTTCAAAATAAGGGAATAATAGTTATCAACCCTGCCCTTGATAATGATGATTTTAAAAAAGCGGTGGCAACGGCTCAAGGTGCATTTGACTCTGAAAACCCAGATGTTATCGTTGGTTCGTCTAGGGGTAGAGCTGTTGCGATGAATATTAAAAATAATGGGGTGCCACTAGTTTTACTTTGCCCGGCTTGGAAGAATTGGGGTATAGCGACCACCATTTTCGCAAATAGCGTGTTGCTGCATTCAAAAGATGATGAGGTTATTCCTTTTGCAAATTCGGAAGAACTCATTGCCAATAGTAAACTTAGCCTAATGAATTTGATTGTTACAGGAAATGATCATAGGCTTGCAGATGCTCATTCACTAGAGCAAATGTATCAGCAGGTGCTACGAAGTAAAAAGTTGTAAGGAAAAGTTATTGGTCGAGCATTTTTTTTACTGTTGGCTCAATCGCCTCTGCCCAAATGAAGTAACCCTTTTCGGAAAGATGCAAGAAGTCTGGCATATTATCTTTGGATAGGTTGCCTTCTTTATCTAGGAAGGATTCCTTAATATCCATAAAAACCACTTTTTTACCATCTTGAAGCTTGGCAAGTTCTTCGTTTAAGGTTTTGATTCGTTTACGAAAATCAGTTTCAGGTTTTTGGTCTCGAGGAAAAACAGCAAGCAGAAGGATCTTTGAATTTGGAGCTTTCTTTTGCAGAGTTTCGATTATAGTTTTTACCCCAGTTGCAACATCACTAGGTTTATCGTTATGAAGGCCGAAGTTATTGGTTCCAATCATAAGAACAAAAACTTTGGGACTGATGCCATCAAGTTCGCCGTTGGTGATTCGCCAGAGAACATTTTGGGTGGTATCGCCACCAACGCCAAAATTTGCACTTTTTAACGGCACGAAATGTTTCTTCCAAGCAGCATTGTTGCCCCAACCTTCCGTGATAGAGTCACCCAAAAATAGAACATCAATATTACCTTCCTTGGCACGGGCCAAGAATTTCTCATGCCTTTGCTTCCAACTTGCGACGCTCATCCAGCCATATTCTTTAATCCGTGGTGTTGGCTTGAAGGTGTCTTCCGCAAAAAGAACCGAGGTGAAAATGCAAAGGAGAGATAAGGTTAAAATTCGTTTCATTGGGAGGTTCCTTTCAACAAGCATTTAGTTAAACTAACATAGCTACACTATCGTTAATAAAGCTATGATTTTCAATAAAGTACTTTTGTGATTGTTAAGGAGCAGCGACTCGGCCTATGCCGAATTGATCCCCAATTAATACAGGTTTTTCTTTTATAAATTGAATTTCAAGCATCTTTTCGCTATGAACTTCTCGCCCTTGCTCATCCGTTAGATTGGTAATTATCTTTTTGGTTGCAGTATCAATTACTTCGCCTGTTGAAGGGTAAGCGAATTTTCCATCGATACTAAAAGTAATCCAGCCTGGTTGTTCACGAACTTTAATGCTTTGTTTTTGTTTGGGTGGTTCAGTCGTATTGTCAAAAATATGTAGGTGTTCATTAAATGCATCAACAACCCAAATTTCTTTTTCATTAGGAGTCAAGCCGATGCCGTGGCTTGGACACCCGTGTCTTTTCACCATACCCTGTTTGAAGCCTTCGACCTCAATGCGGTGGAGTTTTTTTTCATTGGTTAAATTGCCTATCTCAAAGCCAAGGAGTCCATTGACACAAACATAAGCACGGGTCATAGCTCCATTCGTTGTAAAGGGGCGAACTGGTCCAGCGAAGGGGCCAACTTTATTTACAATAGTGCCTTTATTTACATCAGCAACAAATAAGAAAGGTGATTTGAGGCCTCCTAGATACATCCGCGTTCCATCTAAAGAAACTACGGTGTTGTGAGCCCCACTTTTGGTTTCAATACTGGTGAGAGTTTTTCCCGTAGCTGCATCAATGACATTCCAGAAGTCTTTTTCAAAGGAAGGAACATAAAGGATTTTTCCATCTGGGGTGATTGACATTCGGTCGCAACCGTTAAGAGGTGCAGCATTCCAGAGCTGTTTTTCAGTGATAAGGTCGATGCAATAAAGCTGTTCTGGTGTGGTGAAATATAATTTTCCTGTAACTGCAGAAGCGCAGACGCCTTTAATGTTTCTAGGCTTTGATTCCTTGCTTGCGGTGGTTTCAATTCGTTTGATGAATTTATGGTTGTCTGCAATATCAAAAACAAGGATGCCCGCCCCGCCGAACTGGGTTAGATCTCGAATTCCAGGCGTTACCACATAAAGAAGCTGTTTGTTCGAAGTAACTTCTTGGGCAAGAATTTGCATTGGGAAAATTGCAACCAATAGAATTGCAAGAATGCGAAAGAGTTTCATTAACATATTTCCTTGGCAGATTTGAACACCGCTCGATACTGAAATTCTTATTAGTAAAAACAACTTCCATTTTTGCATCGTACTTTCTCCGTTAATGTTTAGCAGAGTATCGTGAATTTAGAATCGAATTACAAACGAAAATGGCAAATGCCTAGATTTTACGCAATAATATTTAATGGCTGAAGTGATACCTATAATATCGATGTATTTGTTGTCGTTCATTAATTTCTAAAGCTTGATGTTATGCGCCTTTTGATTATTCATTTAATGATGGTTTTTCTCAATGGATGGAATGGTAAAAGCGGCTGACCGATCTGGATATGATCGAGTCATTGCGCCTTTTTTGGCTGCAAATTGCAATAAATGCAATCTTGGAGTTAAACCGAAGGGTAAATTAAGAACCGATTTAATAATTTGACTATCCATTTTTCTACCTCTTTTACTCGCTCAAAATGGAAAGAAATTGTCAATGTAATTAATAGTCACGAAATGCCCCCTAAAAAGGAAAAGCAACCTGAACCAAAAGTAATTGAGTCCGTGCTTAACTGGATTACTGAACAGGCGGTGCAGGCAGAGCTTGCAAAACGAGAAAGTTCTCCTGTTTTGCATAAGCTTAATTATGATGAGTATCGCAATACAATTGCTGTTCTGATTAGATTTGCTTGTGAATCTGTGATGTTTCTACAAAATCCACTAGCATCAGGTTTCGATAACAATAGTGGTGCACTTACTAATTTTCACTCTATTTAAAAATATATGCAGATGAGCAGGGTACTAACTAACCAAAGATCGCTAAATAATATTTAGAAGCTATCAATAATGATATTAAAAATTTTAATGAAGATAGGAGTTATAATTATGTCTTACTGCTACAGTAATTAAAAAAATTTTAGTCAGATACTTTAAAGACCAATATTTTTTATTTAAAATATATAAAAAATAATAGAGGAACTCATAGAGTTCCTCTACTAAAACGCTTAACTTAGTCTAAAAGACTAGGCGGGTGGCAAAATCACAGAGTCGATGACATGAATAACGCCATTAGTACAGTTAATATCAGTTGTGACAACTTTAGATGTGCCATTCAAATGAACGCCATCTTTGACACTAATTTTGATATCTTTACCATTTACAGTTTTGGCAGATTTTCCGTCCATGGTGACCACATCTGCGGCCATAACTTTTCCCGAAACAACATGATAAGTCAGAATGCTTGTGAGGGCAGGAATGTCTTTGAGCAAGCTTTCAACAGTGCCAGCTGGTAACTTTGCAAAGGCCTCATCAGAAGGTGCAAAGACCGTGAAGGGGCCATTGCCTTTGAGGGTTTCAATCAATCCAGCGGCAGTGAGTGCTGCTGCGAGGGTTTTAAAACTGCCTGCGCCTACTGCGGTATCGATAATGTCTTTCATACAAAAAATCCTAAAAAATTTGCTCTCAAAAAATGTTGAGAAGGTAGTGAAACAAAAGCGTTTCATCATCATAATAGACAGGTCAACTGCACTTCTTCAAGTACCGAGCAATTGCTGAAATTTACGCAGGGTGAATAGAGGACCTAATTGCCACCCCAGTTTGCTCGTAATGCCTATAAAACCCCAACTAATGTAGCTTGGTATTTCATAAGTTTAAATCCGCAGGGAGTAAAAATTTTAATTTAGATTATAAAAATATTTATTCATTTTATCCTTTATAATTTATTGATCTTAAAGCAGTTTTTTTACTAAAATTTTAAGTTGTTGCGCATAAAGATCGTAGCCAGTTTCTTGCGGAAGATGAATATTATCAATGATAAAATGATCATTCTTAAGGGTGCTACTTAGCTTTAGCAATTTTATTCTAAGGGTAGATATATTGGGATCGAGATCAAGCTTAAGTAAATCAGTTGCGTTGTTTGTTTTAAAATTGTTTTTATTAAAATTGTTTTTTATCGTTTAACATAGCGCAGCAATGCAAGAACGGCAACAGCGCCTAAGGTTGCGGTGATTAAACTGCCGATCATTCCTGAAGAATGAAGTCCAAGAGTTTTGAAAAGTAAGCCACCGAGTAAGGCGCCAAGTATTCCAACAATGAGGTCGCCTTTAATACCTGAACTTCCAGTTTTCATAATCTGGCCTGCAATCCAACCTGCTGCAAGGCCAATGAGAAGGAAAGATAAAATATCCATTAACTTTTTGCCTTTGATTAACCAAGGGTGCTTAATCTAAAAGAAATATTCTGTCTGATATATCGTACTAGGGTGCTTTGGATTATCAACTAATAAAAATGAAGATTAAAGGGTTTAGACAAAGGAAAAGAGAAGTGAAAAAAAGGATGCATGTTGATTTAAAAGAAAGCTGGAATTTATGAAAATCGGACCCACTGGGAGCTTTATTCAACCACCGGTGGTTAGTTGCAAGATAAGCCGTTTCTTTACAGAAAAAGAATTTGTTAAACTTTCTACCAGCGCAAGAGATGCAACCCTGGTGAAGGTTTTCCGAACAAGCGAATGCTGCCTTACGGCAGCTTCGGCAGCCAGCTTACGAGCCGTCGCGTTTCAGCCAAGATGTATACCAACGGGCCAACCGCTGTGGTGAAACGCCGAAATGAAAGGCCGCCACGGTGAGTTGGTTAATCAAGGTGGTCCGACAGATGCCGACCTTGTTCCAGCGTCTGGCCGAGGTGCAGGCGGATTCGGTGGTCAGGACGATTCGACCATGCTTGCGTAATCGCCTGCACAATTCGTAGTCTTCCATAAGCGGCCAATTTGAAAAGCCGCCAAGCTGGTGGAACAATTCTGCTCGCACAAATAGCCCCTGGTCGCCATACGGCATTTGCAGAAATTGCGAGCGTAGGTTCGCTCCCCATTCAATCCAGCGGAGGGCTGTGCGCGGATCATCAATGCGGAGACGAAATGCCCCGGCGACGGCATCGTGATTTAAGGCTGACCAGATGGCGCATTTAAAGTTCGCGGGAAGCTTTGTGTCTGCGTGCAAGAACAGTAGTATTTCGCCACTCGCGAGCGCCGCTCCGGCGTTCATTTGACGCCCCCTCCCGAGCCGTGCTAGCACGATGCGGGCTCCCAATCGACGAGCGATGCTAACGGTCTCGTCTGCGCTTCCGCCATCGGCGATGATCACTTCGATGTCGGTTCGCCCCACAAGTGGCAACAAGGTCTGTTCTATGGTTCCTTCTTCGTTGAGCGTCGGCATAATAATCGAAAGGCGACCTGCTTGCGACATAGGCAAGATCTCGGAGAACTCGGTCGGCAGGCGTCGGCAGGCAAGCAAATCTTCAGGATAGTCTACATCTGAGAGTGGTTTTAGGAGGTGCATCTTGCAGTGCATTCGACGGGCTTTGTCGATTGTTTGTCGCAACACTTGGTCTGTGCCCCAGTCGATTCTCTGAAAAAGTTCTGGTCGATTTCCGTTGAGGCCGATCAAGTAGTAGCCGCCGTCTAGGGCTGGGCCTAAAGCAACATCAGATCGTGTCAATGCGTCAAATGCTTCGGAGAGTAGATCGGTTTCTATTTCTGGGCAGTCGGTGCCGATCACGAGTACGCGTTTAGCGCCCTCGCAAAATGCCGCATCGATGGATTGCTCAAGCCGTTCTCCCAGGCCGGCTCCTAGCTGTGGCGCAAACCGCAATTCAGCCCCGTACAGGCTTTTCATCTGATTGATGTCGCCCCCAAAGAATCTCACCTCCAGATCGCACGAACGATGCACGCAGAGTCGCCTCGCAACCTTTAAGGTTCTATGCGTCAACGCCTCCTGAAGTTGCGCCGCCCGGTCGGCCCCGAGCGCTGGAATCAAACGGGTCTTGGTGTGACCCGCCTCGGGAAAGCGTGCAAACACAATTAGACGCTCCGCTCGCACGGTTGCAGATTGAATTGTTGCAGGTCCACCCGAAACAGAGGTGCTCATGGGTGATGACTCGCATTCTGCCGCCGGCGGCAAGGGTCATTCACCCAAAGAATAGATTGCCCAATCATTGCGACAAACTCCCTTGGCAACTTGACCCAGTTCCTGCGGTGCAGCCGAAGCAGTGCTGGCCGGTAACGATGCGGCGATCGAGTAATTGAGCGAGATCCTGTTCACGGATATCTAGAATATTTCGCGGCTGATCGGGAAAGAGCCCCAGCCCTAGCATTTGATTAAAGTCGCAGTCAGACAAATTCCCCTGCCAATCCACGGAAAGCATGGTACGACACATCAAACCACCGATCGTGGCTGGGTTAAATGCTTCCACAAGTTTCTGCATGTACGATTCAAACCTGCCGCTTTGCAATAAATCATCTAAGAATCGGCTAATGGGCATGTTGGTGATCGTGTAGAGTTGTGTGAACTCGATGCCGTACCGAGTTCGTAGTTCCCGACGATAATCCGCTTCCAAGCGGTCTTGCGCCGGAGGCAGCGAAGGGCCAACGGGATTAAACACGAGAGTCAAGCTCAATGGCGAATCGGGAAGGCCGTAGCCCAGTTCATTTAATCGCCGTAGCGCCCTGATGGAGCGTTCAAACGCATGGTTTCCGCGCTGCTTGTTGACATTCTCTTCGAGATAGCAGGGGAGCGATGCGACGATTTCGACCGAGTACTCCGCTAGGAACTCGGGGAGGCTCTCGAATCCTGAAGCCACGAGGATGGTCAAATTGCACCGATCAATCACACGCCGCCCCAGAGCCTTAGCTTCAGCGACTAGCCAGCGGAAATGGGGATTCATCTCCGGAGCCCCACCGGTGATGTCGAGGGTTGGGATGTTGGCGGTGCGAAGCAACCGAAGGCAGGCCTCCGCCACTGCGATAGTCATGGATTCGCGGCGGTCTGGGCCAGCATCCACATGGCAATGTCGACAGGTTTGATTGCAGACCTTGCCAACATTGATCTGCAGGACATCGATGCCTTTGGTCATCAACGGCCAATCACCATGTTGCGTAAGTGGTTCCGCAAAAGGTGCCAAATGAACTGCCCCTTCGAGAATCCGGGTTTGTTCGGCTGGGTCGGTCAAAATACTCTGGCGACGGGCCAATGTTAATTCAGTCATTGATGTTCCTTTCAGTTAGCAACAAGGCTCGTCGGTGCCGCAGCAGGGCCCCGCATCTTCTGTCGTGAGTTTGTAATTCGCACCCTTGCTATCGCGGGCATCGCGGAGTTTGCTGCGATGACAATCGAAGGCGTTTGCCTCCGATAGGGGGATCGATTCTCTCGGCTCAATCGCCTCGAACATTCCCGAATACGGTGGACGCTGGAGTAATTGAAATGTCTTGTCACAAACCGCCATGCGAGCGCTTCGTTGGTATGTATGACCGTCGTCGTCTTGCACACTTTTGAACGGTCCGCGATAGATCACCGCTTGGTTGCGCTCTAGGCATGGGCCTTGCTTGCCTTTATGAGCCACTACGGTCACGGAGCGAAACTCGATGCCTTCGACCGTGCGCCAAGGTTCTCGTTGCCGTTTGACGATCTCGATGCCGTGAAAGCCGGCCTCTTCGAATGCGGATAAGAACTTATCTTCCCGGAAAGCGCCAGAAATGCATCCCGACCAAAGCTCGGGATCTTCCTGCAAACCGTGTGGTACTTCCTCGTCTGAAACGATGTCGCTGATCGCCGCCCTCCCTCCGGTTTTCAAAACACGAAAGATTTCCGCGAACAAATTGCGGCGATCTTGCTGTCGCACCAGATTAAGAACGCAATTCGAAACCACACAATCGATCGAATCGTTGGCAATCAGGGGTTGCTCGCGGCGGAGTCGTTCTTCCAGATTCCGCAGCACCAGCCAACTGGCAGGGTCGTGTACTGGATGTTGCGCTAACTCCCGCCCCAACAAATCTAGATCGAGTTGCAGATCCTGAATCAAGCCATAGCGAAAATCGACATTGCCGTAACCTAGACTCACGGCAACTTGCTGCTGGTACTTGCGTGCTAAGGCGAGCATTTCGCGATTGCAGTCGACCCCAATCACGCGGCCTCGCTTGCCCACGACCTGGGCCAGAATGTAGCATAGCTTGCCGCCCCCCGATCCAAGATCGAGCACCGTTTCTCCTTCGCGGGCATGTGTGGTTGGATCGCCGCAGCCATAGTCACGCTCGATGATTTCTTCGGGAATGATTGACAGGAAATTCGATGCGTATTCGACCGGGCAACAAAGCGCTTCTTCGCGTGCTTGGGCCGCCGCAGCATAGCGATGGTATACCGAATTTTCCGCGGTGTGCGTATTCGGCTTGTTCGGGTGTGACATTCATCTACCTTTCTCAACGAGAGTGTTCTGCGAGTGGATTGTGCCGTCGCATTTTAACATAAGTGTGCCAAATGGGAAGCCGGTAGTTGAGTTATACCACAAGAAACATTCATTTGTTGGGCATTTTAATGTGGTTGCGACAAATGGGAAGATTCAATTTACCTTATCATGGAACTTTGGTTTAGCAACCAATAAAGGATGAATAGAGGGGACAAGATTAGTTGAAGGTAAAAGGTATATGACTAAGGGTTAGTCGCTTGGCACACGGCTTCATTACATGCCATGCACAACTTTATTGACCGTTTAGTTTCAAGGATTGTTTAATGCGTTCATGCGCTTCAGTGGTAAGCTGGTCATTCAGAACCCCCGCCCCCTCATCCATGATGCCGAAGTATCGCTTGGCGGCGGCATGCAAGAACAGCGTTTGCTTCCGAAAGCGAGCGCACATGCCGCACATCATGAGGTGCACCATGACCTGCATTCGCTGCCAAATCGAGAGCTTGCGGTCGAGCGACTCCGAAACCAAGCGGCTGACTTCTTTGCAAGACATCATTTTCATACCTCCTCCGTCTCGGTGCAGAACCAGTTGATTTCTAGGCACCGCCGCAGACCCACGCGGGCTCGGTAGAGCAGTACCCCGAGATTTCCAGCCGAGATTTTCAGCGTTTCGCAGAGATGCTCGGTAGAGTGCTCTTCCATTTCTCGGAGTAAAAACACCATCCTCATTCGCTGCGGGAGGCCGTCCAAGCAGTGGCGAAAGGCTTCCCAGAATTCGGCGGTCTCGAGCGTATTGCTCGCATCGATGGGCCATTTTGCAGGTTGGACGCACCACCATCCTTTCTCATCGAAGAGATCTTCCTGTTTTTTTTCCTGCTGAATGGTACTCATGGGGCGTTCACGATCTCGGCGACGATAGTGGTCGATAATCTTGTGCTTTAGAATTCCAACAAACCAGGTGCGTTCGTCTGCTTGCCCAGAGAACTGACCGGATTTCAATGCGGCCATAAATGTTTCTTGAACAAGATCTTCTGCAACATGGCGGTCGCTCAGCCGGGTCATAGCATACCGGAACAACAAATCGCCGTGCCGGTCCACCCAGGCGGCTGGATCAGTTAGCTGAATCGGGATGTCATTTTGATCTTCGCTCATTGACCGAACCCCTCGGGATACCAGACTAATACGGATCTCACTCTTCAACCTTCTTCGTTGAAAATGCCCGAACTTGTGAGTTCGGGCAAATAGTGATGTGTTCTGACGGAAAGCCAGATTCGACTCACCGGGACTTGGTCAGTGAACTTGGCTCGACCCAAACGAACTTTCCCTGCTTCTTCTTGATCGCACCTTTCAGTTCGACTTGCACTCCATCGAAACGAGCCTTGAACAGGTCTGGGTAAGCCCTTTCACCCCCTTCGACGATGTACACCGTGTCACCAGTGACCACGGCAATTCCGAGGCTAGCGGAATCGGTTATCGGTCGAACACCGTAGGCACAACCAGCACACGCCATCTTACCGACGATGCAAATACCGACGGCGGGGACCACCTCCGACTTGCGTGCGTGCGTTCTTACTTACAAAGTCAGCAGGCAGGGCGGAATTATAGACTCAGTCGTTAGTACGCCGACTTGCGTGCGGTCTTACTTACAAAGTCAGCAGGCGCGGCGTCAAACATCTGCCGCTCTTTGGCAGAAGGGAAGAGGTATCGCTGACCCTTGTAGACCGATGTGAACTCCGCTGAACCTGGCATTTCCTTCTTTGCCATCTTGGCGCAGACGACACAGTTGCCGCCGTTCGCCATGTCCACAGTTGCATACTTTTTGGGGGTGGCGAGAAACTTCTGTTGCGCTCCCTTGTCGGGGAAGAGATAAACACGCCCTTCGTGCAACGCGGAGAATTCAGGTGATCCCGTGACCCGCTTGTCGCCATCCTTCAAACAAACGACACAATCGCCTTCCAGGGCGGGAGTGAACTTCGCCGGATCGGCCTCGAACACTTTCTTCTCTTCCACACTTGGGAAGAAGTAACGCATACCATCGTACACGCTGACGATTTCCGATTTGCCAGGCATGCATTTCTTGGCCATCACAAGGCATACCGAGCAGTGCCCTCGCAGCGCAACATCTACATTCTCATATCGCTTTGGATCAGCCTTGAATTCCTTCAATTCCTTGCCAGAAGGAAAGAGATAGGCGCGGCCATTATGGATCGCTGCGAACTGCGCCTTGCCGGGCATTCGCGCTCTCATATTGGCCCTGCAGACAACACAGTCGCCGCTGAGTGCGGGAGCGTATTTCGCCGGATTGGCGACGAACATCTTTTTTTCTGCTTCGGATGGAAAGTAGTAGACCTGCCGGTCAAACGACACCGAGTGCTTCTCAGAACCGGGCACGAACTTGCCCGCCTCAACGAGACAAACGGCACAGTTGCCCTCCAGCGCGAGTTCCGCTGCATATGAGGAAAACGGAACTAGAACCAGGGCAACGGCCGCCAACAAAAGTGATTTCATAAATCAGACACCTTTCGAGAATAACATGAACAAGATCAAAACCGATAGCCACCGTGGCCGTCGGCAATTTGATGCGTTTGCTGATTAGTCGTCCGACCGAGCGATTTATTACAAGGCAGCCAACGAAAATTCGATTAGCCACAAACCTATGTCGCAACAGGGTTTGCGATTGCCGCCGGTCAGCACATGTTCACCGTGCTATCAGCGCCCGGCAAAATCCCGCCTTTGGAAGGTCATGAAGCGGCGGTCGGTCTTGTACGGGGATTCGCCCACGCGGGTCAGCTTCGCCTTGGCGAGCTTGTAGCGGTAGTTGTTCGTGATCGGGTCTGCGACACGGTGGGATAGTGCATTGAATGGGTTGGGCGGGAACAGAAAGTAAGTGAACAGCACACCCGGCGGAACAGCGGTTGTGACCATCGCAATGGCTTCGATCTCGCCTCTCCCGATGCGGATGTGGCCATTTTTCTCCAGCCAAGCGAATTTTATTTCCTCGGCTTCGATGCGGTTGAAACCGCCCATCTGGATCAGTACATCGTCGTTGGTCAACCGCACTACATCGCCACTCTCGATTTTGTACGCCTTCGCATCGTTCGGGTGGATTTCCACGAAGTTACCCGGCCATCGTGCCGCCATGTACGGCTTACGCAGATCGTCGAACCCGGACTGCCAGAACTCGTTGATGCGCCCGCAAGTCAGCCACAACTCACCCTTCTTTGGATCTGGTTTGATCCGACTGTAAAAGTCGGCGAATAGTTCCCAAGGGCTCTTGATAAGTAGAGCCTTACCGGAGTGCGAATTGAACGCCGTTAGCCATTTAACGTGGGTCGTCGGACCTTCCGGGTCAGAGAGTTGAAGCGTGCTGTCGTGCAGCCTTGCGGTGCCGGCGAGTTTACCTTGCTCGTATCGCACGGGGCATTGAATGCCTGTTGTTCCAAGGGCTCGTAGTGCCTCGTGACCTTTTTGGCCATCCTTTGCGGCCTTCCAAACGAGAGGGTAGTAATCCAGCACATCGCCACGGCTAAACCGAGCTGCTTCCTCGAACACAGCGTTATCGTCGGCCCAATCGTAGCCGCTGAAGCCCAGCGCCTTGGCGAACTTGGCAACCGCCCACCAATCTGGCTTGGCCTCACCAGGGGCGTCGTAGAATTTTGAGTACAAACGCAATCGCCGCTCGCCATTACACCTCGCCCCGTCGTGTTCGCCCCACGCAGCGGCGGGCAACACGATATCGGCCAACTCGGTGTTCAGCGGGTTGACTGGATAAATATCCGAATCGACCAGAACCATGCCGCCGTCGTCCACCCGATTGATAAGCGCTGCGATGATTTCGTCTTGGTTGTAACTGGTCGGCTGGTGTTTGCTTTCGACTGTCAGCTTTCGTACAGTGCGAGCCAACTCTTGGCTGGCGGTCATCGCGCCCGTCCAAGTCGTCCCGATCACCCACAGGAACCGCACCTCGCCTTTTTCGACCCAGCGGTCGAGGTCGAGTTCGACCTTGCGGCGACCGGGGAGGCGTTCCGGCGATTTCTCGCGAGGGTATGGGGCCGCACCGATCCAGCCCCGCTGATGCCCCCCGAGTCGGCTGACCATGCGACCCGGTCGATTGCCTGATCCGCAGAGCAAGGCCAGAGAAGCCATGCTCGCAGTGTTTAGGTAATTGTTGCTCCAGTAATTGCCTTTCTCGAAAAGGAAAGTGGCTTTGGACCGCACTTTCGCAGCGCCGCCGGAAAGCAATTTTGCAGCCTCGAGGATCTTATCTTTGGGAATACCGGTTTCCTTGGCCGCGAAGTCGAGCGAGGCAGGCTCGTAGGCCAGCAGCCATTTCTTGTACCCGGCGAAATCGACGGCACCGATGTCGCCCCATGTGGTGCGCCACTGCCACGGCGTATTGCGTGACCCGCGTCCAAAACCGCTGTCGATTTCCCAGGCGTTTGCTACCCACCGCTGGATGAACTCCTGGTCTTCCCAACCGTTTTCAAGGATCACCCGGCTGAGGGCCATATGCAAGAGCGCATCGGTGCCGGGGACGATCTGGAGAAACAACCCGCCGTTCGCTTCAGCGTAGGCCACGCCCATCGTGCGACGGGGAACCACGAAGATCATCTTCGCCTTCGACCGCATCATCCATTCGGTGAAGACGACGGTCTTCGACTCGTAAGGGTCGGTACCGGAAATGAACAACACATCGGCAGCCTTGAAGTCTTCGTAGGCCGCGCTAAAGGTGATGATGCCTGCGTCGTCGATGCCCGCAGTGTCGTTCGACATCGACGGCTTGTCGTGAACGGCGAAGGCTGGCGTTTTGATTGACTCGAATGCCAACTTGCTGATGGCATAGGTGTTCTCGAAGAACTCGTAAGAGTAAGTTTTCATCCCCCAAGCGGCTTCGCCATACTTCGCTAGGACATGCTTACTGACCGCCGCCATTACTTGGATGGCCTTTTCCCAACTAACACGGACCAGCTTGCCGCCGATTCGCAGTTGCGGAAATTGAAGCCGATCTTTGGTTGGTCCCGTGGCTGTGTAGCACTTGAGCGCGAGCGTGCCGCCTCGGATGGAGTGGTTGCCGCCCGGGTTGACGACGGTGGCTTCGTAGTCGGGAATAACGATGCAGTTGTGCGGCTTACCACCGACCATAACGATGGTGTGTTGGTTCGGGCTGACCCAGACGCCCTCGAATCCAGTGGGGAAATCGGCTCCGAAGGCGTTGTCCTTCGCCGCCGGCCCTCCTTCTGTTCCGACTGGCCAAGTGAAGACCTTGTAGCCGCACCCAACTGCGCAGTAAGCGCAGCCTGTGGTTTGTACCTTCGCACCTTTCGGGGGAAGAGGCACACGGTCTTTTCGTTCGTAGATTGGCAGTTCCATAGTTTTCTTGCTCTCAAGCCTTTGGCTCAGCCCTGTTGTCGTGAAAACCGAAGACAAGGCCGAGTATTCCTACGGCGAAGATGTCGTCGTCGCCGAGTTCGAGGACGACTTGCGGCAACCCCTGTGTGGCATGGCCGCTGACAACCATGCCATGTCGTGTCAGATCGAATGTGGTCCAATGACCCGGACATGGCCCTGCAATTCCGGGGTCGGCGAAAAACTGCTTCGACGGTATTTCCCATCCCATATGGGGGCATAGTGAGCTGAACGCGACCACATCCTTCTGAGGGCCGATGCCGCCTGCAGCTTCCTGGCCAAGTTTTATCAGCGTCATGTTGCAATTGGCCTGGTCCCAGGGGTAGCGGAACACCACAGTCTCACCAACCTTCAGCTTACTCAACGCAGCGACTTTCTTCTTCGGATAGTTGGCCCGCTTTCCCTGTGCGATGCCGATGCCCGGGATAGTCAGTGCGACCAGTGACGCACCAGCGGCGAACAGAAAGTCACGGCGATCAAGTACGAACCCGCCGCAGGAGTTTTCACAACGAAGTTTCATATCGGCGAGTGGGATGCGTTCCTCTGTCATGTCACTTGTTTCCTTTCAGGCGGTATTCTCCATAGGGCGGCAGCGGCGGCGGCTTGTCGGCCAACGGATCGCCCGACAGACTTTCGAGGAAGGCGAGAAGGTCGGCCTTCTCGGCCTTCGCTAATTGTAACGGTTTCATCAGGGTACTTTTGTTCGGGTGCTTGCCGCCGCCTCTGTC